>Ga0256404_1000571_pt1 | contig 95606 bp, 88 predicted proteins | sample RumenRJG_01DNA_FD_185990 | JGI IMG/M metagenome (GOLD analysis project Ga0256404, IMG submission 185990) | Bovine rumen microbial communities from Lethbridge, Alberta, Canada - RJG_01 | ecosystem: Host-associated > Mammals > Digestive system > Stomach > Rumen | place: Canada: Alberta | collected... | reverse complement strand
TGTTAAGAGAGGAAAGTTCTTGCGAGGACAAGCTTGCTTGCCCTCGCAAGAATTTGACGAACGCCAGAATCGAACGCGCTTGCGCGTGAGATTCTGTGATAAGTGAGCCAAAATCTTGTATGGCAAGCTTGCTGACGCAAGATTTATCACGGGAGGACGAATGTTCACTGACATCCACAGCCATATTGTATATGGAATCGACGACGGCGCGCGGACGCTCGATGAAGCGGAGGAGCTCGTCGTAACGGATATCAGAGAAGGGGCGGAGAGAATCATTTCCACCTCGCATTACTACGTGGATGCGCCATCCGACCCGGATATCATTCATGAAAGACTTGACGAACTACGGGAGAGGCTGCAGGCTGATGGGGTAGCATCACCGCTTGGCAACAGCGATGCAGATGATGACCATGAGCCTTCAGAATTCTCACAGGATGCAGATAGTGAATCTTCCGCCGAGGAAACTTCATCTAGGCAGACCATCGAGATCATCCCCGGCAATGAAGTCCTCTATTTCGACAGCATGGTCGAGCGACTTGACCGAGGCGAGATTCTGACGCTTGGCAATTCTCGCTATGTGCTTGTCGAGTTCTACCCGCGGGAGTCGTATCAGACCTACGTGCGGGCAGTCCGCTCATTGGTTTATGCTGGCTACACGCCGATCATTGCGCATGCGGAGCGTTTCAAGGCGCTCCATGAAAATGGCCTCCGTGAGGTACGGAAGCTTGGTGCGCAGGTGCAGGTTTCGACAGAACCGCTGAGCCGCAAGGGCCTCTCCGGCATGCTCGACCAGGAAGCCTCCTTCATCCGGAAGGCGCTGAAGAACCAGGAAGCCGATTTCGTCGGCACCGACATGCACAGGATGAGCAGGCGGCCACCCGTCGCCCGCGACGCTGAGGCATATATCCGCAAACATTGCTCGCCAAGCTATGCAGCGTACCTGCTTTCCCGCAACGCAGACATGATCCTGCAGGACTTTGACAGCTAAAATTTGATGCATCTAAAATCATCTGCACTAGATTTTGGAAAGCTTGCGGGTGGTTGCAGAGAAAAGGTGACACACCGGAAATCATCTGCACTGTCCGAAATCAAGCTTGCGGGTGGCTGCAGACAAATAGTGGAGTTTCTCAAATTCATCTGATTTCTGATCGACTTTGGCTTTGAATAAGACAAATATAACGATCGAAACGAACGCAATAAACGTAACAATCGAAATATACGAAACGAACTGAAGTTTTATGGGCAAAGATAACGAAAATGAAAACGCGGCGAGCGTTTTGACAACAAGAAATAACGTGATCACGCAGGTGATGACGGACGATGATGACGACTTCGAGATTGATTTCATGGAGCTGTTTTTCATGTTCCGTCAGCATCTCCTCATGCTGATCCTTGCGTTTCTCGTGGGCGGCGGCCTCGGGTATGCGGTGTCGAAATTTGTGCTGACACCGACGTACACGAGCACGTCCATGATTTACGTGATGAGCAAAGAGACGACGCTGACGAGCCTTGCGGATCTGCAGATTGGCTCTCAGCTGACCGAGGACTACAAGGTGCTCGTGACCAGCCGTACCGTCATGGAAGACGTCATTAAGAAGCTCTCCCTCGACATGGATTACTACGACCTCCGGAATAAGATCACGCTCGACAACCCGAACAACACGCGAATTCTCAACATCTCCGTGCTCGACACCGACCCGCAGCGCGCGAAACGCCTGACGGATGCGGTGGCCGATTCGGCGTCTGACTACATCGCGGACATCATGGAGCAGGACCCGCCGAAGATCATTGAGTACGGCGAGATTCCGCTTCGGAAGACCGGCCCGAAGACCGGCCGCAACGCGATCATTATGGCGGTTGTGTTCGAGCTCATCGCGATGGCAGGTCTTACCATCTCAATGCTTACCAATGACACGATCCGCTCAGAGGATGACATCAAGAAGTATTTCAACATCCCAGTGCTTGCGGAGATTCCGGAGATCGATCCGGAGGCCGCGAAGAAGGCCTCCCGCTACAGCTACGACTACGCGCGGCATGACGAGGACGATACCGATGATAAGAAGTCTTCCGGCAAGGGCAGCGGCCACAGCCACAGCGGTAAAGCATCAGATCGAAGCGCAGGCGACAGACACGAGCATGCACATCAGAGTGCACAGCATGGCGAAACAGCTTCCAAATACAGTACACATGTGAGTCATGAAGGACGGTATGTGACTGACTCCGTAGGTGCCAATGGTTCTGCGGGCTTAGCTGGCGATGTAAAAACCAGCAGCATCGGTACATCTGCATCGACTGCGAATACAACAGACGAGGGCCGCATGAAGGAGGCATTGGCGACGGATGGGTATCGGAATCCGATCCCGCCGCGGACGCCGGGGATGTCCCGGAAACGGAACGCCGGAAAGGAGGGTGAGAAGGCATGATCGAAGCGCACAAGATTAAGATGACCTTCTTCCCGGACGAGGATTTTCGTTACAGTGAAGCGCTCCGGACGCTCCGGACGAACCTGCTGTTTTCCGGCTCGAAGGTGAAAAATATTCTGATTACAAGTACGGCGCCGAATGAAGGTAAGTCAAGGATTTCCTTCGACCTCGCGCGCGTGTTTGCGGAGTCCGGCAAGCGGACGCTGTATGTCGACTGTGATATCCGAAATTCGGAGTTTAACCGGGTGCATCACATCACGGAAAAGACCGTCGGCCTCTCGCAGGTGCTGACGGGGCAGGTGCCGATCGCGGACTGCTTTTACCAGACGGAGGAGCAGCCGAATCTGACCATGATCCTGGCCGGTCCGTATAGCCCGAACCCGACAGAGCTTTTCGAGGATGAGATGTGTGATACGCTGTTCCAGTTCGTGAAGGGCGAGGGGTTCGATATCGTGATCCTCGATACCGCACCGATCGGGACGGTTATCGATGCCGCGATTCTCACGAAATACGCTGACGGCGCGGCGCTCGTGGCGGAGTCCGAGGTGACGAGCCGGCGCGGTTTCCAGCACGCAAAAGAGCAGCTTGATCTGACTGGCGTACGGCTCCTCGGTGTGATCATTAACAAGGTTAACATGTCGAAGGACGGCTATTACGGGTATTCGCGTTACGGAAAGTATGGCAAATACGGGAAGTATGGCAAGTACGGGTACGGCTACAGGTATGGCTATGGCAAGCGCCGGGCTGAAGCGGAAGAGAAGAAGGAAAAGTGATGAACTACATCTCTTTAAAAGAGCTGGCGGATAAGTGGGACATCTCCATCAAATATCTGCAGACGCTGGCGCGGACCGGGATGCTCGAGGGCGCAATCAAAAAGGATCACAGATGGTTTGTGCCGGAGGACATCCGGCGCCCGGTCGACCACCGCGTGCGAACCGGCGCCTACAAGGACTGGCGCAAGCGCTATAACGTACGGAAGTTTAAGATCGATGAGGAGTTTCTCCGCGGCCGGTTTCGGACATTGGAAGATACGGACGCAAGCGGGGACACTGCTCAGAATGATTCTAATACAGGCAATGCTGGAGCTGACGAAACATCAGAAGTTTCCTCTGAAGCAGGATTTGCTTCAAGCAGTGACGTAAGCCGGAACTCCGAGAGTAAAAAGGGCACATCCTCCAGATGGATATTCTAGAAAACTGAATTTGATTTACTTGAAATAAGGCGCAGCCGGATGGCTGCGCCTTATTTTTTTCATTCCGGCATTTCCTGCGCAACTGCGTTGAATTTTCATGCCGAATTTTGTATACTTTTACTAAGTTTGAGTACTTTTTTATTTGTAAAAACAGGAGCAGACATGATTTCAAATCAGGTTTTACAGAGCACGATCGATTCCCTGAAGGGCATCACACGTGTAGACATTGCGATTTCAGACGTCGACGGGAAGATCCTCGCGACGACCTTTAACGACGAACATTACACCGAGAAGATGGTGGCGAGCTTCGCGGATTCCCAGGCGGATTCCCAGGCGGTCGGCGGCTACCAGTTCTTCAAGATTTTCGATGAGCACCAGCTTGAGTACGTGCTGATCGCGAAGGGCGACACTGACGACGTGTACATGGTCGGCAAGCTCGCAGCCTTCCAGATTCAGACCCTGCTCGTCGCCTACAAGGAGAAGTTCGACAAGGACAACTTCATCAAAAACCTCCTCCTCGATAACCTCCTCCTCGTGGACATTTACAACCGCGCGAAGAAGCTCCACATCGACGTGAATGTGAAGCGCGTCGTTTACATTATCGAGACCGAAAAGGATAAGGACAGCTCTGCCGTCGAGGCGCTGAAGACGTTTTTTGCGTCTAGGACGAGAGACTTTGTGACGGCTGTCGACGAGAAGAACGCAATCGTCGTCCGTGAGGTACGGCCCAATGAAACCGCCGAGGACCTCGAGCATTCTGCTGAGACGATCCTCGAGATGCTGGAGACCGAGGCTATGCTCCAGGCCCGCATCAGCTACGGCACCGTCGTCAATGAAATCAAGGACGTTTCGAAGTCCTATAAGGAAGCGAAGATGGCCCTCGAGGTCGGCAAGATCTTCTACGTCGATAAAAACGTCATCGCCTATTCAAACCTCGGCATCGGCCGCCTGATTTACCAGCTCCCGCTGCCGCTCTGCAAGATGTTCATTAAGGAAATCTTCACGAACACCTCGCCGGATGAGTTCGATGAGGAAACTCTCACGACAATCAACAAGTTCTTCGAGAATAACCTGAACGTCTCCGAGACCTCCCGGCAGCTCTACATCCACAGAAACACCCTGGTCTACCGCCTCGACAAGCTCCAGCGCTCGACCGGCCTGGACCTCCGCGTCTTCGACGACGCCATCACCTTCAAGATCGCGCTGATGGTTGTGAAGTATATGAAGTACATGGAATCTGTTGATTACTAATTGAACTTGAATAAATGATAAAAAAGACAGCAGGATGCCGATGCCGGCAGAGGTGCACCCGTAGCAACAATAAAGCCGAAAGTCTCAGCTAGCCAGCCATCACGAACAGGGTAAAAAATCGGTGCCCTCAAGGCCCGATTTTTTAGGCCCATTGAAGGAAAAATCCCTTCAAGGATTTTTCCTGAATTGGGCCGGCCCAGTTCGTGATGGCTGGATAGCGCTAAGACTTTCGAGCCGTTGCCTAGGGCGCACCTCTGCCGGCATCGGCATCCTGCGTCCGCATAGCCAATAAAGTACATGATCAAATTAACTAACGTATCAAAAACCTATAAGACCGGCGAAGAGGCGCTGCACAATGTCTCGCTGGAGATCCCGGACGGCGCGTTTGTGTTTGTCGTCGGGCGAAGCGGCTCGGGGAAGACGACGCTGTTTCGGCTGCTTACGAAGGAGCTGGAACCTTCCGATGGAACGCTCGATGTGAATGGGCAGAACCTTCGGAAGCTTCATAGCTGGGACGTGCCAAAATATCGCCGGACGCTCGGCGTCATCTACCAGGACTTCCGCCTGCTGTCCGACCGAAACGTCTACGAAAATATCGCATTTGCGCAGCTGATCGTCGGAAAGAGCAACCGCGAGATCCGCGAGAACGTTGACCGTGTCATCCGGAGCACTGGTCTTAGTGGCAAGGAAAAGAGTCTGCCGAACCAGCTTTCCGGTGGCGAGCAGCAGCGTGTCGCAATCGCCCGCGCACTCGTGAACGACCCGGATATTCTTCTCGCAGACGAGCCGACCGGCAATCTCGACCACCAGAACGCAACCGAGATTATGAATCTTCTCCTTGCCATCAATGAGCGTGGCACGACGGTTGTCGTCATCACGCATGACCGCTCGATCGTCCAGCGTATGCACAAACGCGTGATTGAGATCGCTGATGGAAGCATTGTCTCCGACCACCCGGGTCCCGATGAAGAGCAGGCCTACATGCTGGACCTCCCGCTGAGCCCCGCTCACACCAGCGCCGCTGCGCCGCAGCCTGTTGAAACCTCACAGCCTGATAAAGAGCAGAAAACAGATGTTGCTGTAGAGAAATCAGCATCAGTAACAAGTCTAGCGGCAGAGACAACAATCGAAAAGACTTCAGAGATAGAGGGTCAAAGCCCGCTTGAAGCAAAACCTGTTGAGACCAAACCAACAGCTTCTGCGAAGTCCGGCCTCCGCAGCCGCGCGCGTGCGCCGCACAGCCACCAGATTCACGGGCAGGAAGCATTGGCATCTAGTCGTGCAGACGGCCAGGACACATCTGGAACAGTCACGACGGAACAGGAGGCGACGAAATGAAACTGAACGCATTTTCCTATTCCGTCCACTCCGGCGTGAAAAATCTTTTTCACAAAAAGCTTTTCGCGCTCGCGTCCATCGCGACGATCGCGGCGTCCATCTTCCTGTTCTGCATGTTTTTCGCGATCATTGAGAACGTCCAGCACACCGCGAAGGAGGCCGAGACGACCGTCGGCATCACCGTGCTTTTTCAGGATGATGCCGCGGACAGCGACGTCCAGGCGGTCGGCGACGCGATCAAGGCTCGCCCCGAAGTGAAATCCGTGACCTACACCTCTGCCGAGGAGGCCTGGGACAGCTTCAAGGAGGATTATTTTCAGGACAATGCTTACCTCGCGGCGGCCTTCGCGGAGGATAATCCGCTGGCCGGTTCGCAGAGCTATGAGGTGTTTCTCACAAACCTCGACGATCAGGATGAATTTGTGACGTGGCTTAAGACCTATCCTGTCGTCCGGCAGGTGAACTACTCGAATGAAGCCGTGAAGACGCTGCAACGCTTAAATGAAGTGATTTCTGCGGTGTCGATGCTGATCATTGGCGTGCTGCTTGCGGTGTCGGTTTTCCTGATTTCGAACACGATCTCTGTCGCGGCTGCTTTCCGACGCCGCGAGAATGAAATCATGAAGATGATCGGCGCAACGAATTTCATGATCCGGCTGCCGTTTCTCGTGGAGGGCGTGCTGCTCGGACTTTTCGGCGCCGTGATCCCGCTCATCGGCATCTATTTCCTGTATCAGAAGGCCTACACCTATATCATGGTGCATTTCGTCGGAATCTCCTCGCTGTTCGTACCGATCCCGCTCGCGACGATTTTCCCCGAGATGACCGCTGCAGCCCTGATTTTGGGCGTCGGCGTCGGCTTCATCGTCTCCTTCTTCACGATCCAGAAAGCCCTGCGGGTGTGATGCAGGCTTCCGATGTGACACCGGGGACGGTTCTATCTGTCATAAAGCTGACACCAGGGAGAACCTCCCCGTTGTCAGCTTTCTATTGGGCGAAATACAACAATTTTCTTACAAAATCCGGTGGAGCATCCGCTCAGCCGGATTTTCCATTATAATAAATTCCATCAGCTTTTGCCGGAATTTTCAAAATATTTGGACTTGAATATAGGATTAGATTTATGAGTAGACCAAAAATCAAGAAAACCTTAAAACTAACTATGCCAATCTGCGTTTTGGGATTAGTGTTTTCAACTTCACTTTTTGTTCCAAACCAAATTTCAACATATATGCGGAATATAAATTCCATGCACTTTACCGCGCCACTTATGGCGCCGCTTACGGTGTATGCCTCCGAGCAGGACAAAAAGTCGATCGCGAACTCGAAGGACAAGATCACCGAAAACAAGAAGCAGATTTCGGCGCTTGAGGAGCAGAAAAAGAAGGTGGCGGGCACGATCCAGAACCTGGAGGGTTTGAAATCCGAGGCGAAGCAGTACATCACGGAGATGGACAAAAACCTCTCGGAGATCGAGGCGGAGATCGACAGCCTGAATCAGCAGATTGAGGCCATGAACCAGAAGATCGCCGAGACGACGGAGCTTCTCCACGGCGCGATGCAGACGGAGTCGAACCAGTACGCCTCGACGAAGCTCCGCATCAAATACATGTATGAAAAGGGCGACACGAGCTTCCTCGACATGCTGCTGTCCGCGCATTCCTGGTCCGACCTCCTGAACCGCGCCGAATACATCGAGAAAATCACTTCCTATGACCGCGAAAAGCTCGTCGAATACAAGAAGTCGAAGGAAACCGTCGCGGAATACGAGGGCATGCTCGAGGACGAAAATGAGAAGCTTCAGGGCCTCCTTGCCGATGCGAGCGCCCGTCAGGAAAGTGTGAAGACGCTGATGGCGGAAAAGCAGAAGCAGGTCAATGCCTACAGCCGGCAGATCAGCTCTGCGCAGTCGGAGGTCGATGACGCGACAGGTAAGATCAAGGACCTCTACGAAGACATTTCCGCGCAGGAAGCGAACATCGCTGCGATGGAAAAGAAGATTGAGGCGGAGGAGGAAGCCGCCCGGAAGGCCGCTGAGGCAGCCGGCAAGACCTATACGGAGCGTACGCTTAAAGGCGGACTTATCTGGCCGTGTCCGGCGTCCAGCACGATTTCAAGCTATTTTGGTGCGAGGGAATCACCGACCGAAGGCGCGTCTACAAATCATAAGGGCATCGACATTGCGGCTGCTAGCGGTAGCGCAGTGGTGGCTGCTGCGGCAGGAGAAGTCGTCATTGCGACCTACTCGGCGAGTGCCGGCAATTATGTGATGATCAGTCATGGCAGCGGCGTCTACACGGTGTACATGCACATGTCGAGTCTCGCGGTGTCCGAGGGCATGGAGGTGAAGCAGGGGCAGACGATCGGCAAGGTCGGCTCCACTGGCTACTCGACCGGCCCGCACCTGCATTTCGGCATCCGGAAAAACGGCGCGTACGTGAACCCGCTGAGCTATGTGGGCTAATCCCGGAGTGCCCGCCTATGGCGGGCGAGGCTTCGGGATGGCAGCTGATGGATATGGTCAATCCTCAAATCCATCAGCCGCGGCAGAGTTCAGGCTTCCGATTGGCAGCTGATGGATATAGCCAACCCTCAAATCCATCAGCCGCGGCAGAGTTCAGGCTTCCGATTGGCAGCTGATGGATATAGCCAACCCTCAAATCCATCAGCTTCGGCAGAGTTCAAGCTTCCGATTGGCAGCTGATGGATGTGACCATCCCCGAAAACCATCAGCTCCGGCGGAGACCTAGCTTCCGATTGGTGGCTGATGGAAAGAACCTCTCGCCTATGCCATCTGCTCTTGAAGTGAAATGATGCAAAGTAAAAAGTGGAGCATAGCAGAAATGACCCACACAGCGACATCTTAAATTGTCGCTGTGTGGGTCACTTCTGCTGTGCTCCATTTTTTATAAAATCTAAAATCATTTCTCACTCAATCAGCGCCACGGCCTGTGTACTGATGCCCTCACCACGCCCGGTGAAGCCGAGGTGCTCTTCCGTAGTCGCCTTGATGGAAACCTGCGAGACGTCGATGCCCAGCGCCCCGGCCACATTCTGCCGCATCTCCGGGAGATAGGGCATCAGCTTCGGACGCTGCGCGATTACCGTCGCATCGATATTCCCAATCTGGTAACCGGCGTCCCTCAAAATTTTTCCGACCTCCGCGAGCAGCTTCAGCGAATCCGCCCCCTCATATTCCGGGTCCGTATCCGGGAAATGCTGCCCGATGTCACCGAGTGCCGCCGCACCCAGAAGTGCATCCATGATCGCATGCAGCAGCACATCCGCATCCGAATGCCCCAGCAAGCCCTTCTCATAGGGAATCTCAACCCCACCAAGAATCAGCTTCCGTCCCTCCACGAGCTTGTGCACGTCATATCCAGTTCCGATTCGCATATGATCCTCCTAATATTTTTTGTTCAATGGTTTTTGAATTACAAAAATTTCAAGCAACAAACGCATTCAAAGCTTTTTGAATTACAAAAATTTCAAGCAGCAAACGCATCAAAAACAAAGCTTCATTTTCGAACATCTACCTAAAAAATAGGAGAAAGAGCAGCTTTTGTAAAGCTCTTTCTCCAAAGGGGTAAATTTTGTCTCATATTCCAGTATCAAATCGACACTCGAAGCCGTCGCGGCACGCTGCGCAGCGTGAACCGGTCCTGCATACCGACGTACTCCCCGTCGACATGCGCAGGCAGCGGCTGATCCAGCACGATATCCATCGCCTTCCCGCGATAGATATGCACCCCGTCAAGCTTCGTACTCCGCCCGGAAACGATCGCCCAGATTACGCGAAGCAGCCGAAGCTTATGCCGCGTGCTGACGACGCAAAACTCGATCCGCTCATCCGCATCCTTCTTGCAATCCGACAGCCCGCTTCCGTATGGCCGCACCAGCGCTGAAGCAAACATGATATTGTTGAACTCATGCTTTTCTGCCGTTTCATCTTCAATGACTACATATCCGCGTGTCCTTTTGGCTTTCAAAAACTCGCGGATGAAGCTTTGCAGAAACATTAGCCGGCGACTCTTCACGAGTACCCGGTACTTGCCCTTGCGCCCGGCGCACCGCGCGGCACATTCGTTTCCATAGAAATCGAGGAAGACGGCAGCATTGAACCCTACCCCTGCGCTCATGACGAAACGACGGTTGAGGCTTGGGTTACTGAGGACGCCATAGTCGAGGAGCCGTACATCCTTGTCGGTAAGAATCCGCTGAAGCCGCTCCTGCAGGGTCGCGGTCTGGAAAACACTCTGCAGAAAATTGTACTTCTCCCAGCTGGTCGGAATGTAGGCGAACGCGACATCCTCACGATCGAGGCAGCTTCCGTCGATCACCTCATTGAGCGTGCCTTGCCCGCCGATCACGGCAACGGTCCTATCTGCATCACTACCTGTCGTGATGGCATGGGAAAAACGGCGTGCATCACCTTGCTTCTCCGTGAGGTAATATTGATACCCCTCCGGATGAAGCCGCTGCACACATTCCTGTACGCGCCGCCATACTCGTAGTCCCCGCCCACCGGACGCTGCCGGATTCACGATAAAATAGATCATGCTTCACCTTGTATTTCACGCTTCATCTCTTAAAGCAAGGCCTTCGGTTCATGAAAGAAATTCATCAAATGAAATAAGAAAACCTGCTTTAACTCTTAAATCAAGGAGAAGTATACCATCGCCTGAAGATTTCATGTGTAAAAATTCTATAAAGAAATCAGGAAAGCTGATGGATTTGCGGTGTGGCCACATCCATCAGCCGCAAGCCGGACACTTGAACTCTACCGGAGCTGATGGATTTGCGGTGTGGCCACATCCATCAGCCGCCACCCGGAAATCAAAGGAAATCTGAAAGAATACCCGGGAATTTTTGCGCAGCAGACACAATTCGGACACAATATTCCGCTATAGTATGGGCAGTTAGGCGGGCAAGGCCCGTATAAGTGATTTAACGAGGAGGAATCAATATGAAGAAGGTAGCGAGCATCGTGCTTTCCGCACTTTTGTTTGGTGTGATCGCCGGCGCGTCTATGGTGGGTATAAACGTAGCCGCACAGAAGGCAGGTATCACGAACCAGACTGTGCAGGAGTCGCAGGCCCTGATCGAGAGTCCGAAGGCTTCGACCGGCACAAATGGCGAAGCAGCAGGTGGCGCATCCGGAAAGAGCGGCGCCGATAGCGCGGCAGCAGGCGCGAACAGCGCCGACAGCACAACCGGCAGTAGCGCAACCGGCAGTAGCGCAAACGGCAGTGGCACAAACAGCGCAAGCGGCAGCAGCGCGTCCGGCGCAGCCACCCAGACCTCCTCCGGCAACCTTGGCAGTGTCACCGCCGTCGCAAAGGAGTGTATGCCCTCTGTCGTCGCCATCACCAACATGATGAAATACCAGCAGAATGGCTTCTCCATCTTCGGTAATTACCAGAATTACGAAACCGAAGTACCGGCCAGCGGCTCAGGTGTAATCATTGGAAAAAATGACACGGAGCTCCTGATCGTCACGAACAATCACGTCGTGGCTGATTCGACCTCGCTTTCCGTGACCTTCGACGATGACAAGACGATCGACGCCGAAATCAAGGGCACGGATGCTTCGAATGACCTTGCAGTAGTTTCTGTGAAGCTCAGCGACATCCCGACCGAGACCATGAACACCATTAAGATCGCGACCCTCGGTAACTCGGATGACCTGCAGGTCGGCGATCAGGTCGTCGCGATCGGCAACGCGCTCGGCTATGGCCAGAGCGTCACGACTGGCATCATTAGTGCGGTGAACCGTGACGTCGAGACCGACGAGGGCACCGAATCAGGACTTCTACAGACCGATGCCGCCATCAACCCGGGCAACTCCGGTGGCGCGCTCCTAAACATGAAGGGCGAGGTCATCGGCATTAACGTCGCGAAATATTCCTCCACCGACGTCGAGGGCATGGGCTATAGCATCCCGTCGGCGAAGGCGCAGACTGTTATCAACAATCTTTCTTCACTAGAAACCCGTGAGAAGGTGCCGGAGAACGAGCGCGGCTACCTCGGCGTGCAGGTGAAGAATATCGATGCGAACACCGCGAAGAGCTTCGACATGCCGCAGGGTGTGTTCATCTACAAGTTCACAGAGGGTTCGACCGCGCAGAACTCCGGCCTGCAGGAGAAGGATATCATCACGGCGCTCGACGGTCAGGGCGTGAAGACCTACGACGACCTCGCGACGCTCCTCCAGAAGTACAAGGCTGGCGAAACCGTGAAGGTGACCGTCCAGCGTCCGAACGGCTCGAAGTATGATGAGGTGACCGTCGATGTCGTCCTCGGCTCCGCAGATTCCTCGAACCAGGCAGCGGCGGATAAGCAGAATGCTAACAGCAGCGGCTCATCGGATAACTCCGGCAACGCAAACGATCCTTTCCAGAAGCACGACAACAGCGGCTCTGGTTCAGATAGCGGCTCCGGCGACAATGGTTCGTCTAATGACAACGCCGGCAATGGCAGCGGCGACGCAGGCAACTCCGGCAGCGGCTCGGACGGCCAGTCCGGTAACGGCTCGCAGGGCGGCTCCGACTACGACCAGGAACAGCTCTGGAAGCAGTTCGAGGAGTTCTTCAATCAGTACAATCGTTAATAGATGTTGGCTTTTCGGCAGGTATGAATCAAAACACAGATTTGTGCCTGCTTTTGTTATTTAAACTTCAGCCGGTAAATGATACAATACGATAAAGATTACATTATTAAAGAAAGGAAGGAGAAATTATGTCAGCTACTCTGGAAAAGGAAGCAAAAGATTTATGGTCATCTTTAACAGATGAGGACGCCAAATTAATAATTGCTTTGATGAGAAAGCTGACGTCCTCTACAACTCAAGAAGAAATTTCAAAAGTTAAGATTGGACTAGGAAAAGATAAGATCACTTACCCAGATCAGTTTGAATGTTGGAACGATGAAGTAGAGTCAATGTTTAAGGGGTATTTATGAAAATTTTAATAGATACACATATTTTGATTTGGCTCGTTTCAGACAGTACGTTACTGAGTAAGGATGCTAGAGAGATACTAACGAATAAAGATAATGAAGTTTATTATAGTGTGATCAGTATATGGGAGATTGCAATAAAACGAAAATTACATCCCGAGGAATTTAACTTTTCTCCTCAGGATATTATTTTTTATGCAGAAAAATCAAATATTAAATTTCTATCCTTGCTAAATCAACACATACTTCCTTGGAAGAAACTGACTATGCTTCCGGGTGAAGCAGAGCATAAGGATCCGTTTGACAGAATTTTGGTTTGTCAAGCTATTGCGGAGAATATGAAATTCATGACGCATGATTCAAAGATACCTTTGTTCGACGTAGATTGTATTATTGAAGTATAATACGAAATTATAAGATGGGCACTAAATGTAGACATTGAACTTCTGGTGTCCGGGAGGAAAAATCAAATGAAAATTTTCAACACCATGTCACGCATGAAGGAAGAGTTCAAGCCGATCGAGCCGGGCAAAATCCGGATGTACGTCTGCGGACCGACCGTCTATAACCTCATCCATATCGGTAATGCTCGCCCGATGATCGTCTTCGATACCTTCCGTCGCTACATGGAATACAAGGGATATAAGGTGACCTACGTTTCAAACTACACAGACGTAGACGATAAAATCATCAAAGAGGCCAATGAAGAGGGCGTGGACTGCCCGACCATCACGAAGCGTTATATCGCCGAGGTGGAAAAAGACATGGCGGCCATGAACATTGAGCCCGCATCGGCGCATCCGAAGGCCACGGAGGAGATCCAGGGCATGATCGACCTCATCAAGCAGCTGGTCGACACGAACCACGCCTACGTCGCAGCCGATGGCACCGTCTATTTCGACACCACCTCCTTTAAGGGCTATGGCAAGCTCTCACATAAAAACATTGACGAGCTTCAGTCCGGCTTCCGTGATCTGAAGGTCAGCGGCGAGGAGGGCAAGCGAACCTCGACCGATTTCGTGCTCTGGAAGCCGAAGAAGGAGGGCGAGCCGTACTGGGAGTCCCCGTGGTGCGAGGGCCGTCCGGGCTGGCACACGGAGTGCTGTGTCATGGCGCCGAAGTATTGCGGCGGCCGCCTCGACATCCATGCCGGCGGCGAGGATCTCATCTTCCCGCATCATGAAAATGAAATCGCCCAGTACGAATCGGCGCATCACGAGACCTTCGCCGACTACTGGATGCATAACGCCTTCATCAATATCAACAACCAGAAGATGTCGAAGTCGCTCGGCAATTTCTTCACCGTCCGCGACATCACCGCGAAGTATGACCCGATGGTTCTTCGCTTCTACATGCTGTCCGCGCACTACAGAAACCCGCTGAACTTCTCGAAGGACCTGATGGACTCGGCAAAGACCTCCTTCGAGCGCATCATGACCGCCCTCGACCGCGCCCGCGAGCTCGCCGCAAAGGCAACCGCAGCAGGCGACGTTTCGGTGGAGCTTACACTGAACACTGATAAAGCTGCCGCTAAAACAGTAACCATCACCGGACTTCTTCCTGGCGAGGATGCCGTCGTGAAGTCTGTCGACGAGCAGCGGCAGATCTTCGAGAGCAAGATGGAGGACGATCTGAACACGGCCGATGCCATTACTGCGATCTTCGAGATCGTCCGTCTCGCCAATGTCTCCATCACTGACCAATCCTCAAAGGCTCTCGATGACTATGTGGTTTCAGAGCTAACTACGCTTCTTGGCGTACTAGGCATCCGCACAGAGAAGAAGGAAGACACCCTCGATTCCGAAATCGAAAAGCTCATCGAGGAGCGTCAGGCTGCCCGTAAGGCCAAGGACTTCAAGAAGGCAGATGAAATCCGTGACACCCTCCTCGCAAAGGGCATCATCCTAAAGGATACCCGCGAAGGCGTCAAATGGTCCCGCGCATGAACACAGCTGATGAATTTTTCAAAAAATATCGGGCGGCACTGCAGCTTGGCGAGATTGATGCCAGCCAGGCGTCGCCGCTGAATCTTGCGTACATCGGCGACTGCATCTACGATCTCGCGGTGCGGGAGTATGTGCTGACGCACTATGCGGGCTCGCTCAATGAACTAAATCGGCGGAAAACCACCTTCGTCTGTGCGCATGCGCAGTCGGAAATCATGGGGTATTTCATCGCGGAAAACATCCTCACCGAGGAAGAGCTCCATATTTATAAGCGCGGTCGGAACCAGAAGTCCGAGACGCATTCGAAGAACAGTAAGATTCAGGAGTACCGCCGCGCCACCGGCTTCGAGGCCCTGATTGGCTATCTGTATCTCAATCACCAGTATGAGCGCGTGATGGAGCTAGAGGCCAAGGGCATCCAGCATCTCGTCCACCTCGACGAAACGATCGGTGCCATCCGTCACGTCCGGGAGGATGAGACCGAAGTACTGCAGAAAGCTGCGGGTGAAGTCATGCCATCCGAAGAAGAAAGATCTTCTGATGCAGTCATGCCAACCGAAGAAGAGTAAATTACAAAAATATATTGCGAAACGAAAAGAGCACTAGGAAAAGACAATGAGAGACGAAACATCCATATTAATAGGAAGAAACCCGGTGACAGAAGCACTTCGTGCCGGGAAAACCATCGACCGGCTGTTCATCCAGCAGGGCTTAAATGACGGCCCGATCCAGACGATCCTCCGCCTCGCGAAGAAAACAGGCGTGAAGCCGGAGTTCGTGCCGAAGCAGCGCCTCGATGAAATCGCCGGGGAAGAGTTGGACGGTGAGAGAAGGGAAAGGGGTGGCAGACAAGGTGACTCCGATTCCTATAACGAAGATACAAATAGTATCCGCGACTATGAATATAGCACAACTGCTGGAAATGGAATTAATAGAGGTGAGGGAAACAAAGATGCGCGGGGGAATCGTGGCAATCTTAACAACTCCGACCGTGACAAGAAGGAGCGTATCAAGCTCCTCCGCACGAACCATCAGGGCGTCATCGCCTACCTCGCGGCTTACCGCTATTACACCGTCGAAGACATCCTCGAAACCGCTCGCGAAAAGGGTGAGGAGCCTTTTATCTTCGTGCTTGACGGCATCGAAGATCCGCACAATCTCGGCGCGATGATCCGGACTGCAAACCTCGCGGGTGCGCACGGTGTGATCATTAGAGAACGGCGCGCAGTGGGATTGACTTCGACTGTCGCGAAGGCCAGTGCCGGTGCCATCGAATACACGAAGGTCGCGAAGGTCACGAACATCGGGCAGACGATCGACGAGCTGAAGGAGCAGGGACTCTGGTTCGTCTGTGCGGATATGGACGGCACCTCGATGTACGACCTGAACCTCCGGGGTCCGATCGGCCTCGTCATCGGCAACGAAGGCGAAGGCGTGTCGCGCCTCGTGTCAGAAAAGTGTGACATGACCGCCTCGATTCCGATGCACGGCGACATCGATTCGCTCAATGCCTCCGTCGCGTGCGGCGTCCTGGCATACGAAATCGTCCGCCAGAGACACATGAAGTAAGCATTGGAAAAATACGCTTTACGGCGTAGCATGGATGATACTTTCGTGAAAACTTAAAAATGTGGATGAAATCTCCTAATACTCTTGGTATTCTAAGTCGAAGAGACTTTATATAAGTGCGATCATGCGGAAAAACCATGATCGGGAAGGGACGTTTCAGCATTATGGCAATGTGGAAAAACATGAAATTACGGCAGAAGTTCATCTCCACGCTCGTGGTGATGGCGACATTGGTGGTCGTCCTTTTGGGGATTGCGTATGCTTCCTTTATGAAGATGGGCTCCCTGATGAACGGCTTCGGCTCGACGGGCTTCGTTTGTCTCAAGGATGAGCTGAGTCTCCGGAAGGATATCCAGACGATCAACAAGCGTCTGCTCCTCACGATTTATGAGCCGGACACGACGAAGCCGGACGATTCGAAGGCTGATTTTGACGAGCGGTTCGCAAAGATGGACAGCCAGATTACAGAGCTTGGTAATCTTATGGGAAACAAGTCTTTGACAGATCCGCTGGCCAGTGCGATGGAAACCCTGAAGACAGATGCTTATGCCATCATCGATCAGGTTTCCGCCGGAGATCTCGATGCAGCAAAAACCGCCTACGATGATGGTTTCAATGCAAAGACCTCTGAAAATTTCGTCTCGGCGCTAGGCGCTGTCGGCGATCAGGTTGAAAAGGAAGCAGACGATACGATCGCACTTGGGCAGGAGATTACCACTCGGATGTCCGTCATCCTCGTGGTACTCGCTGTTGTAGTCATTGTGTTCTGTATCATCATTTTCATGCGTCTCGCTTCCGGTATCACGCAGGGCGTTACAGCTGTGCAGAAGATCGTCGGGAAGCTCGAGGAGGGCGACTTCGATGTGCAGGTTGATACCTCGAAGTATGGTAAGGACGAGATCGGCGACATGGTGCGCGATGTGGAGACGATGTCCGCACAGACCCAGCAGGTTATCGCGGATATCTGCTATGTCCTTGGCAATATGGCAAACGGCAACTTCGCCGTGAAGTCACAGGTTGAGGATGCATACGTCGGTGATTATAAGGAAATTATCGAGGCATATGGCAAGATCAATTCGAGTCTTGCAGATATCTTCATTAACATGAACCAGGTAGCCGGTCAGGTACAGAGTGGTTCACAGCAGATTGCGGACGGTTCGATGGCGCTGTCACAGGGCGCAACCGAGCAGGCATCGACACTCGAGGAAATCTCCGCGACGATTCAGAACCTGTCCCAGAAGGTGAAGGAAAATGCAGCCTCCGCGAAGGAGGTTGAGCAGTTCTCCGCGAATGTGGCTACGAAGATTGCCGATGAAAATGAGAAGATGAGTCAGGTTTCCGATGCCATGAAGGAAATCGAGAACAAGTCGAATCAGATTGAGAACATCATCAAGGCGATCGATGATATCGCCTTCCAGACCAATATCCTTGCTCTTAATGCTGCCGTCGAGGCCGCAAGAGCCGGTGCAGCCGGCAAGGGCTTCGCCGTCGTAGCCGATGAGGTACGTAACCTCGCCGGTAAGTCCGCGGATGCCGCGAAGGAAACCTCCGACCTCATCGAATCTGCAATCCAGGCCATCCAGCATGGTTCGAAGATGGTGATCGATTCCGCAAAGTCTCTCAACGAAGTCAAGGAAAATTCCGATCAGTCGAAGCTGAAGGTCGCAGAGATCGCCGATGCGATGCAGCGTGAAGCGAAGTCTATCGCCGAACTCACGACCGGCCTCGAGCAGATCTCCCAGGTTGTACAGCAGAACAGCGCAACCGCCGAAGAGTCCTCGGCCTCCAGCCAGGAGCTTTCGGATCACGCCGCTACCCTCAAGGGCATGGTTGACAAGATTACCTGCTGATAAAGAGCTTGCTGAGGCCTCCGCACGAAGTGCGGAGGCCTTTTTTTACACAATTTAAATTCTTACGAAATCTTTACGCCTCCGCAAATAAGCGGAGGCCCTTTTTGCAACAGCGGGCCCGCGAAAATGCGCATTTTTTAAACTTCATTTTGTGGACAAGTTTTATTGATTCTTAAAAACCGCTCTGTTATATTCCGACTTACGTGAAAACCACGAAACACGAAGCGAAGGGGATCAAGAGCCATGTACTTACCGGAGACATCACAATTTATCACTCCCATGAAGTCATGGTCGATCTCTGACATCGCGGAACGGGCCATCAATCCGAAGAACACGGAGTCTGAGGGCGCCGTCCTCTTCAAGGACGTCTTCCAGCAGGCCGTGAACAACGTGGAGTCCACACAGCAGGATGTCGAGAACAAGCAATATCTTCTCGCAACCGGACAGCTCGAGGATACCCATTCCTTACCAATCGCAGAAGCAAAGGCCGCTGTAAGCCTTGACCTCCTCATTACCTTGAGAAACAAATCCCTGGAGGCTTATCAGCAGCTGATCCAGATGCAGATTTAATTCCGGCATTCCGCGCCGGAACCCCATGCATCCTTTGCTATAGCAAAAAAGGTCGGACGTTAAAACGTCATCGACTCTTTTTTGCGTTGTTTACATCTTCCATATTTCCCGATTTTTGTTATACTAGTGTAGATAAGGGGAAAATTTAAAGATGTCTTTAAAACTCCCAATTTAACTATACTGGAGCGACCCGATTGAACAATGCACTGAAGGCAGTAAGAGAAGCCTGGAATCGAATGACGCGGAGGACGAAGATCCTTCTCATCGCTATCCTGAGCGTCACGCTGATCGGCGTGATCGTGGCTGTCGTCGCCTTAAATTCAAATAAAAAAACCGTATATAGTACGCTGTTCACCGGACTGAGCCAGGACGAAGCCCAGCAGATCGTCACGTACCTGCAGGATCAGAGCATCGAGTACACCTACGACGCAAGCACCGGTTCCATCCGGATCCCGGACACAAGCGTCGATCAAACGAGAGCGGCTCTCGTTTCCCAGGGCTACCCGAAGAGCGGCTTCACATACAGCATGTACATCTCGAACGCCGGCCTCATGACGACCGAGTCCGACAAACAGCAGTACACTCTCTATGATCTGCAGGACCGGCTTGGTGCGACCATCCGTCTCTTCGACGGCGTCCAGGACGCCCGTGTCACGATCGCGACCGGCACAGATTCAAACTACGCGCTGAACAGCGATTCCGAAACCGTCGATGCGACGGCATCCGTTGTCGTGACCATGAAGTCCGACAGCACCCTCACCGTCAAAAACGCAAACGCCATCAAAAACCTCATCGCCCGCTCCGTCCGGGGCATGAATTTCACCAATGTTTCCGTCTTCGATGCTGCCACGATGTCCGAGGTTGGTTCGGATACCGAGACAGACAGCGATTCGACCGGCACATCGGTGCAGGAGCTGACGACCCTCGTCGAAAACAACATGGCGAACAATGTCCGCCGCGTCTTCGCGAAGCTCTATGGCTCCGAAAACATCGCCGTCTCCGTCAAGGGCACGCTCAACATGGAGAAGCTCATCGAGGAGAACACCCAGTATTCCGTTCCCGCGACGACCTCCGAGACCGACAAGGAAGGCCTCCTGAGCCATGAGGAAGTGGCCGGCGAAAATTCCGGCGCAACAAACGACAATGAGGCCGGCGTAGTAGGCTCGGATGCCAATGCTGACACCCCGCGCTACACGTATCAGACTGGCGACGGAACGCTGGTCGAGGGCTACTGGAACAACTCAGCGACCCGTGACTGGCTCTATAATATCCTGAAGCAGCAGCGTGAGATCCCGGCCGGCGTTCTCGAGAACGCGACGGTCGCGGTCGTCGTCGATACGGACGACACCTCGATCCCCGAGGCTGACTTAATCAATCTCGCAGCCGATGCCGCCGGCATTGACCGGACAAACGCTGCGAACAAGATTACCATCATCCGTGCCTCCCAGAAGAAGGCGGAGGAGACGACCGCACCGACGGAGACAGAGCCGACAGGACCGATTCCGGGCATCGTGCTTCCGGATTGGCCGATCGCAGCCTGGATCGGTATCGCGGCGGGTACGCTTCTGTTCCTGCTGCTGTTTATTCTCATCCACCGGAGACGGAAGAAGAAGCGTCTTGCGAAGATCGCGAAGGAGAAGGCGGAGGCCGAAGCAAGAGAGGCTGCGGCCCAGGCCGAGCTCGACGAAGCAAAGCGGAGAGCCGAGGAAGCGGAGAGACTCGTGGCAGAGAAGGAAAAGGAGCCGGAGGACGATATCGGCGCCGAGCAGGTTACAAACGAAGCAATGGAGCATGGCAACAAGCTGAAGCAGGCGATTGGCGACTTTGTGGATAACAATCCGCAGGTTGTTGCGAAGCTCCTGCAGGGCTGGATCCGTGAAGAGGAAGAGCAGGCGAAGGCCCAGGCGAAGAACCGCCGCAAGAGCGCCGGTTCATAAATAAGCATTGGAGAAAGGAGAGACCATGGCGGACGAAGCGCAGGATACCATACAGATGGATACGACGTATGGCGCGGGCGGACAGGCAGTCGAGGACGGGCAGGAAGCTCTCGAGAAGGTTGCGAACAAACATGCCCATCAGGAAATCAAGGAGCTGACGCAGAAGCAGAAGGCGGCGCTTGTCATCGTGGCGATGGGCTCTGACCGTGCATCAAAAATTTATAAATACCTGAATGAGGTGGACATCGAGGACATCACCTACGAGGTCGCCCGTCTCGGTAAAACGACGAACCAGCAGGTCGAGGATACGCTCGATGAGTTCTATAAGCTCTGTCTCACGCACAAGATGATGACGGATGGCGGTCTCGACTATGCGAGATCCGTCCTCGAAAAGGCCTTCGGCGATACGACGGCGAAGAACCTCCTCGACAAGGTATCGAAGACGCTTGCTTCGAAGCCTTTCAACTTCTTCTCAAAGGGCGACCCGAAGGCGCTTTTGTCGCTGCTTCAAAACGAGCGGCCGCAGGTTATTGCACTCATCATGTCCTACATGGAGGCCGAGCAATCCGCACAGGTGCTTGAAAATCTGCCGGAGGAGAAGCGGATTCCGACTGTCGCAGCCATGGCGACGATGGATCGTGTCAGCCCGGAGGCGATCAGCATCGTCGAAGAGGAAATGAAGCGGAAGTTCTCGACCATCATCACGAGTGAGGACAACACGAATATCGGTGGTATCGATTACGTGGCGGATGTCATGAACCATATCGATCGTTCGTCCGAGAAGAAGATCTTCGACGAACTCGATGTTTCGAATCCGGATCTTGCGAAGGATATCCGCGACAAGATGTTCGTGTTCGAGGATATTCTCACGATGGACGATCGTTCGGTACAGCGCTTCATCCGCGATGCGGACCAAAAGGATATTGTGTTTGCACTGAAGACAGCGTCGGACGAGATGAAGGAGATCTTCCTGAACAACATGTCGAAACGAGAGGCCGAGTCGGTGCAGTCCGATATGGAGATGACGTCGAACGTGCGGCTTAAGGATGTTGAGGAAGCGCAGCAGCGTATCGTTAATCTCATCCGGGCGCTCGAGGACAAGGGCGAAGTCATCATCTCGAAGGGCGGCGGCGAGGACACGATCATCGTGTAAATCCTGCGAGCCTGCCGGAAACCTCGGCCCAGTGGGCGCCCGCGCAGTCCGAATGGAGTAGCTGGATGGGCACCCTAGCTCACACTCGAAAGTCCTAGCGCTATCCAGCCATCACGAGCTGGGCCGACCCAATTCAGGAAAAATCCTTGAAGGGATTTTTCCTTCAATGGGTCTAAAAAATCCGGGGTTGTAACCCGGATTTTTTACCCTGCTCGTGTTGGTTGGCTAGCTGGGACTTTCGGCTTTATGTTCGTACGGGTGCCCATCCAGCTGCTCCATTCGGACCACGCAGGCACCCACTGGGCCGAGGGTTCCATCCGGGCTCTTATGTATTTAAATGCGATAGAGGGTGTGTCCTCGACGCCGTTGAAAAAGGTAGTGAAAGGAGGCAGGCGTATGGCAAAATTTAGAATATATCGGCCGGGGGTTGTGCCTGTCTCGGATGTGGAGCTTTCGCAGGAGGAGTTTCTGAAGGCGGCATCGGCTGCACCGGTGGGTGATGATGCGGCGGACGGAGGCATTGGCGGAAGTGACGGCGGGGCTGGCAGCGCCGGTAAGGGTATGTCGCCGGCTGAGCTGAAGGAGGCGGAGCGGGCTTCGCAGGAGATGCTTGCGGAGGCGGAGGCTGAGAAGGAGCGGCTGCTCGAGGAGGCAAGGGCTGAGGCGGAGCAGATCAAAAAGGATGCTGAGGAAAAGGGTTACAATGATGGCTATCAGCAGGGTCTCGTAGATGGTGAGGATGCGGCTGAAAAGAAGGCGAATGCCATCTACCGCGAGCGGATCGATCAATGGGAGACGGCGGTGGCTGGCGCTATCGATGGGATCCAGAAGGAGCGGAAGGAGAGCTTCCAGCGGTATCTCGAGGAGCTTAAGGATGTCGTACTGACGATCGCAGAGAAGGTCATCCATGTTTCGCTCGGGACGTCCGGAGAAGTCATTAAGAAGATGATCGTGACCGAGGTCGAGAAGCTGCATAAGACCGAGTGGATCAAGATTTACATCGATAAGGTCGATTATGACCGGCTCGTGGAGGTCGATGAGGATGTCGCCCGCGAGCTTTACCGCGTTTCCGATAACATCAAGTTTGTCGTCATGGACAAGGAGCAGTCCGGTTATGTCGTGATCGAAACCCCGCAGGAAATGATCGATATCGGCGTCGACACCCAGCTTGAAAACGTGAAGGAAGCCGTGAAGAGCGTGCCGCTCGGCGGTGATAGCGAAGAGGGTTGATGAATTAGGGCCGGTGCGCTAGACGCACCGGCCCGACTGGCAGATGGAATTGGTCATATTCAAAATCCATCAGCCACATTAGGAGAAAGGCTTGCGGGTGACGACTGATGGAACTAGGCCAACCCCAAATCCATCAGCCGCGGAAGGAAGGAGGACGGAAAGCATGTTCGAGAAATTATCCCAGGTCATCGAAAAGACCGAGACGGTCGGCCACATCGGGAAGATCGAGAACATCGTCGGGATGGCGATGGAATCTTCGGGAGATCGTGCGTCCATCGGTGATATCTGCATGATTCACAATGATGAGCTTGGCCGCGATGTGCCGGCGGAGGTTGTCGGCTTCAAGGAGGACAAGATCCAGCTCATGACTTATGAGTCGACGAGCGGCATCACCTCCGGCGCTTTCGTGAGGAACACACATCGTCGTCTGCAGATCCCGGTCGGCAATTTCCTGAAGGGCCGTATCATTAACGCGATGGGCCAGCCGATCGATGGCGGCGCAGCCTTCCCGGAGAATGCGCTGAACTACACCGTCAACACCGGCTACACAAATCCGCTGGATCGTCCGCCGATCCGCTCGAAGCTTGAATTCGGCATCAAGGCGATCGATGGTCTCAACACGATCGGCAAGGGACAGCGTATCGGTATTTTCGCCGGCTCCGGTGTCGGCAAGTCGACCCTCATGGGTATGATCGCAAAGCATGTAAAGACGGACATCAACGTGATCGCGCTCGTCGGCGAGCGTGGCCGTGAGGTGCTCGAATTCGCCCAGAAGGATCTCGGCAAGGAAGGTATGGCCAGGACTGTTCTTGTGGTCGCAACCTCGGATCAGCCGGCGATGCTAAGACTCAAGTGCCCGCTTGTCGCGACGACCATTGCAGAATATTTCCGGGACCAGGGCCTCGACGTCCTCCTCATGATGGACTCCCTCACCCGTTATGCGATGGCGCAGCGTGAGATCGGCCTCGCAACCGGTGAGCCGCCGATCGCCCGTGGCTACACGCCGTCCATCTATGCGGAGTTCCCACGCCTTCTCGAGCGGGCCGGCCAGTTTACGAAGGGCTCCATCACCGGCGTCTATACCGTGCTCGTCGAAGGTGATGATACCAATGAGCCCATCGCCGATACCGTCCGTGGTATTCTCGACGGCCACATCGTGCTGTCAAGAGCCCTCGCGGCGCAGAACCATTACCCCGCCATAGACATTGGCATGAGCGTGTCCCGACTTATGGTCGAGATCGTCGACGAAAATCACCAGAAATACGCGGCGCGCATGCGAAATATCCTGGGCCTGTATCAGAAAAATGCTGACCTCATCAACATCGGCGCGTACAAAAAGGGGACGAACCGCGCGGTGGATGATGCCATCGACAAGTACCCGGCCATCGACAATTTTCTGAAGCAGGGCACGAAGGAGGCCTTCACCTATGACGAGACGGTCGAACTCATGAAGCAGATTGTCGGGTGAAGTCCTTGCTAAAAATTATATTGTCAGAAAAATATGTTTCATGGTATATTTATTCCATAGAAAGGAGATAATTATGCCACAAATCATTCCGATCAAAGACTTGAAGGATACATCAAAAATATCAGATATGTGTCATGAATCGATAGAGCCTATCTATGTTACTAAAAATGGATATGGTGATATGGTTGTTATGAGTATGGAAGTGTATGAAGGAATGAATCGGAGAAAATATATTTATGATGAGTTAGCTGCAGCTGAAGAAGAAATAAGAACCGGAAATACACAGGACGCTTTTGAAGCATTGCATGAGATGAGGAAGAAATATGGCATTTAAGCTGGATATTCCTCCCAGAGTCAAAGCGCAGATCAGCCACAGTATCGAATATATCTTATACGAATTTAAAAGCCCTCAGACAGCCGGAAAATTATCAGATGACATCGAAGATGCATACACTATTTTGTCAGAGAGAGCAGATACGTTTGGAGAATGCGATGATTCCTATCTTGCCGTGCAAGGATATCATGAAATAAAACTTGAACATTATAGGTATCTTTTTATTTTTAGAATTGATGGAGAGATAGTTCATATAGTTGGATTTTTTCACATGCTCGAGGATTACGCTAAAAAGGTCTAAAAATTAAAAAATCGAAAACGAGTACATGTTTTGAGGAGAAAATTAAAAAAACATTGACATTTTGATACGTTTACGTCATAGTTAAAACAAAGACGTCGTTTTGAGGGCACACTGATGAAAAAATTCCGTTACAATCTGGAAAGCGTCCTCGACTATGAGCAGAGGATCCTCGATGACCTGAAGGAGCAGTATGCGGCGCGCGAGCGTGCTGTTCAGGAGAAGCAGGCAGAAATCCGCGACCTTCGGGCGAAGCGGGATGCCCTGCAGGATGAGTTCCAGCATGTGAAGGAGCAGGGTGCCCCGATCGAGAAGTTCCTTTTGTATTCGAACCTGATTGACCGGGAGGACAAGCAGATCCAGCTTGAGAAGAAGCGGCTTGTCGAGCTTGAGAAGCGGGCGGATGAAAAGAAACAGGAGGTCATCGCTCAGAACATTGACGTCAACAAATTTGAAAAGCTGAAGGAAAAGAAGAAGGCGGAGTACCACGTGCTGGAGCAGAAGGATCAGGAGTCCTTCATCGAAGAGTTTGTTTCCCACCAGGCACAGGCGAAGGGACGTACGACCGCATAAACGAGGGATCGATGGCGTGCCATTTTGACACGGCTTTAGGTTGCCTCGTGTTTTTTTAATCCCGCGTGTTATAAACAGATGCTTTTCGTCGGACGTCCGAAGAAAAGCATGCGTGGATAACACGCAGAACAAAATTTTCCAGAAAGAAAGGAAAGGAGGTAACAGAACATGGATGCAGCAGCTATGATTCAGGCTGCGAATGGTGTGAACACGTCTTCAGGATCAAGCGGCAGTACGAAGAAGACCTCGAAATCGAGTGATTTCTCCGGGATGCTGCAGTCGAAGGCAAGGGAAGTCGGACCGGGCTATCAGAACAACACGGATACGAGGAAGCAGGTTGCGAGAACTTCTGGCAAGCAGGCATCGTCCAGCAGAAACCAGTCGGAGAGCACGACAACCGCGAAGACCTCAACCACAAAGGGGCCGGGTGCTTCAAACAGTGCGAAGTCAGATCTTAAGACGAAGTCCGATCAGGAGCGGAGTCTCGTAGAGACGATGGTGCAGGCTGCACAGGGCAATAGCAGTGCACTACAGTCCTTACAGCCCAATGCTGACACGACCGCTACAGCGGCAGGTGAAGAAGCCGCAGCACTTGAGGGTGTGACCGCAAACATGCTGATGGACATGGTTCCTGACAGCGCAGTTGATACGGCAGCACTTGCAACCGAAAACACCGTCACGGACGGACAGCTTCTCATGGACCAGCTTTCAGATGCGGCAGCAGCCGACGCCGTACAGGCAGCGGTAGAGAGTGGCGCAGGAAGCATTGGAACAGATACCAAGGAGGCAGCAGGACCGGGCGACATGCTCATGGACCAGGCGGTCGATGGAAACCGCGTTGTTCCGTCGAGTGAGCTTGTACGTAAGATCGTGACGACAAGCGGTGAGGTGAAATATCTCGAGGGTTCGCAGTACACATCAGGCGACGCAGAGGGTTCAAATCTTCCGGGCGGCATGACAGCGGGCCAGACGGTTATAAACGCACAGACAGCGCAGACCGGACCGGCAGCGACAGCATCAGCCGTATCGCAGGGCACAACCAATCAGTCGGTAACCACATCACAGAATGTCGCAGAGGAGCTTGCTAAGCAGCAGAGAATCGTGACAAACGGTTCCAGCAGCACAGTGACGAGCCAGGCAGCGGCAACCAGCCAGGATGCACAGGGCTTCGGACCAGGCTTCGCAGCAGCCATCACGAACACACAGAGCGCACCAAACACCAGCACCAACACGGGAAGCAGCGCAGGACAGACCAGCGAGGAAGCGCTCGCACAGGCAGCAGCCCAGGCACATGCACAGGCTGTCGGAAATGCACAGAGTATGGCAACACCGGTATCCGCACAGGAGGTTCAGGCTTCGCAGGGCACCGTCACGATGAAGACCTCGGAGGCAACCTTCCCGCAGGACATTCAGAATGTACTGAGAACGAGCATGCCGACGCAGGATGGCGGAAAGCTGACAATCGAGCTTGACCCGGCGACACTTGGCAAGATCACAATCAATGTTTCGTACGAAGGCGACAAGGCGACGGTATCGATCCTTGCATCGAATCCGAAGACACTTGAGCTTCTCACGAACAGCGCACCGCAGATGGCAGGCATCATTGAGTCGAAGACCGGCCAGCAGACCACCGTTTACATCCCGACGAATACGACAGCTTCTGATTATCAGAGCGATTTCGCATCGGCAAATCAGGAAGGTTCGGGTGAAGGTCAGGCGGAGCAGAGACGCCGTCAGCAGGAGTCAAACCAGTCCGGCAGCAACGCAGACGCATTTCTCCAGCAGATGAGACTCGGACTTGTGTGATGATCCATCACTTGTTGATGAACAGCCTGCAGGACAGGAAAAACCTGAAAACCACAAAAAGCAAAGGCTGAAGCCAATGCAACTTCAGAAAGCGAAAACAAATCGCGTGGATGGCTGAAGTAGACATTGGAAGAACAAATGAAATTTCAGAGGAAAGGAGAACAAACATGGCAGACGATGTATCGAAGATCACGTCAAGTGGTACGAATGATGTCAGCAAATTGACGACCTATAAGGCGTCTTCAAACGACAAGAACACGCTGTCGATCACGAATTATTTCCAGCTTCTCGCGACACAGCTTGCGAACCAGGATTACACGAACCCGATGGATAACTCGGAAATGATGGCGCAGATGTCTCAGATGGCGATGGTACAGTCCCTCACATCGATGACAGACACGATGAAGGAGCTGAACGCCTTTAATCACCAGAACTATTCGATCGGTCTCATCGGTAAGGAGGTTTCGGTCAATGTCCCGGCCGACGCAGAGAAGGGCACCGAGGCAGTCACGAAGACCGGCACCGTAGAGTCTGTATCACTCACAGGCGACACCCCGACGATCAAGCTGGTAGGCGACCCGAATGAGTACAGCTACGAAAACGTTTCGACCGTCACGACGACAGGCTCGAGCGGCACAACCGTAGGCGACAAGGGCACTGTGGGTACGAGCGGAACAAGCTTAGACAGCACAGCAGGACCGGGCGCTACGACAGGTACAGGCAGCACGACAGCCGATGCGATCGCAGCAGCAAATGCAGCCGGCGGACCAACCGCAGTAAGCTATCAAGAAGAACCGACAGCTGAAGGAGTCATTGAGACAGAAACGAGGTAAATCCGGAAGGGAGCGCTATGGCACTAGATATACGAAGCGTCTCCGGTACTAGCTTTCAAACGGATACGAAACTTACAACAAAAAAGGAAAGCACAAGCGATGCACCTTCCTTCCAGACGTCACTGGATGCGCTGCAGCAGAAAAAGCTCGAAAGCCTAAGCTTCAGCAAGCACGCAGCGAAGAGAATGGACGAGCGGAACATTCCCATGAATGACAGCCTCCTCGGAAATCTCGAGCATGCCGTCTCAGAAGCAAGAAAAAAGGGTGCAAAGGACGTCGCTGTCATCGGGCGGCAGGGCGTATTTATCGTCAATGTCCCGAACAATGTCGTCGTCACCACGATGTCAGAGGACGATATGAAAAACAGAACCGTCACAAATATCGACAGTGCCGTGTTCATGTGAGTCTCCAATGCTTACATGAGGCACACAGTATAGATGGTTCACACAGTACAAATGCTGACAGAAATGCTTTTAGGATATTCCGGTCAGTATAGATAATTAGAAATTTGAACGTGCAGTATAAAGGCAGGACCTTTTCAGGATGCCGGATGCCCGGTCAGAAGTACCGGGCACCGATACAGCACAGAAAGGATGAAACAAATGTTAAGAGCAATGGATTCCGCCGTATCAGGCCTTCGCGCACACCAGGGCAAGCTTGATATCATCGGTAACAACATCGCAAACGTAAACACACAGGGCTACAAATCCCAGAACTACAGCTTCAAGGACGCCGTATACCAGACCTCGAGTGAATCCTCACGAGGCGTAGCACCGAGCCAGACAACTGGTAAAGGTGGTGTCGGTGGTACGAACGCCGCACAGTATGGCTATGGTTCAGTTACCGGCTCCATCGCAACAGACTTTACATCGGCTACACCGACCTATGTCGGCGGCTTTAATGCAGCCATCAATGGCACCGGCTTCTTCGTCACGAAGTCTCAGGCTGGCGAAGTGCAGGTTAAGACGGATACAGATGGCGTATCGATCGCAAATAACAACAATGATAATAAAAACAGCGGCGGCTATGGCGCATCAACGGATTTGACACCGGGAACACTTACCGATGCACAGAGAGCTACAAACAATACAAGCGCGGTCAATGCGTCCAGCACGCTGATCAAGAACAATGAATTCTCTTACACGAGAGTCGGTCAGCTCGCGGTTGATGCCAATGGCTACATCGTTGACTCAAATGGTAACTATGTATACGGCTATCGTGCTGATATGCCGACGAATGTTGATACGACATACGGCTCAGTATTTACCACATCGACCTGGAAATATGCCGATGGTACAGCCATGAACGTAAGCAAGGAAAACATGAATTTACATGGTGAACCGAAAACGACAGTGGAAAATGGTGAAACGAAATATACGGATGTTACATTCTCCGATAAGGCAGATGATCCACTGACAAACGCTGATAGAAACTTTGTCATTTATGCTAATTCGGATGGTTCGGCAAATATCTCTGCCAAAAACAGAGGTGATTACCGTGTTTTAGCAGCACTTCGCGCACCGAACAAAATCCCGTCAACCGTATTAAAGCCGGATGGCAATGTCAATTTCTGGTCCGTAGGCGATTACACCGGTACCGCCATCCAGCTGAAGAGTATCAGCGTGGCAGATGATGGTATCATTTCTGCAAGTATCCAGGATACCGATGGTACGACAAAGAACATCATCATCGGTAAGCTGGCAATCGCTAACTTCCAGAATGAGGATGGCCTTACGAAGGCCGGTAACAACACCTTCGTGACCAACAACACCGATAACACCGGCGTCGTAACCTCGACCGTTCCGGGTGGTGCAACGTCTAAGCTCATGGCCGGTTACATCGAGGCATCAAACGTAGACCTTGCCCGTGAATTCTCCGACATGATCACGACAGAGCGTGGTCTCCAGGCGAATACAAAGATCATCACCGTTTCCGATGAAGTTCTCCAGGAAATCGTAAACATGAAGAGATAATGGCTCTAAATAAAGGGGGACCGCCTCACGCGGGGTGGCCCCTCTCTTTTCGTCAGAAAAATGTAAGACTTTTTAGACGAAAATCTTGCCATATTTATTTCCTAATTTGCCTCAAATTGTTTATAATGAATCAAATGGAGGTACGCTTTTCAGCGCAAGGCTGGCAAGCGTCTCGTTTTGTGGGTATGAAAGAGAGAAAACTATGATTCGAGTGACCCGCCTGAATGGGCAGCCGATCTACCTGAATTATATGCAGATCCTGTACATGGAGTCGATCCCCGAGACGAAGATCAAGCTCATGAACGGTGATTTTTATCTCGTGAAGGATTCCATCGAGTCAATCCAGGAGCAGGTTGAGAAGTTCCTGCACGATGCGATTCTGTTTCAGGAAAAAGAGCGGACCGACAAGGAAACCCCTGAGGATAAGGTTACGGGAGGTTATCGTTAATGGATATATCGTTAATCGTTGGATGGCTGGCAGCCGATATCCTGATCGTCATGGGTATCACGGTTCCGAAGCTTGGCAACTTCTGGGATGTACCTTCTGTACAGATCGTAGTCGGTGGTACGATCGCCGGTCTGATTGCCTGTTATCCGTTCAGTATGACGACCTCGGTTCCGAAGCATATCAGTGTCTGTCTTCGCGGGCCGAAAACCTATGACATCGCGAAAACCGTAGATAAGCTTGTCGAACTGGCGACAGTCGCAAGACAGAGCGGACTCCTCGCACTCGAGGAAAAGGCAGGTGAAATTAAGGAGCCTTTCTTCTCCGGTGCAGTGCTCATGATCGTCGATGCGAATGACCCCGATAAGGTCAGAGCGATCCTAGAACGACAGGTTTCCGATATGATGGACCGACATGATGCCGTCCGAGGCATGTATCTGAAGGGCTCGGCACTGGCCCCAGCCTTCGGTATGATCGGTACACTCGTAGGTCTTATCAACATGCTGAAGGCCATGGACCTTTCCGGATCGGGCGGTGCATCTTCCCTTGGTCAGGATATGGGTGTCGCACTGATCACGACGTTCTATGGCTCATCACTTTCAAACGTTATTTTCCACCCGATTGCACAGAAGCTTGCCGTGCGAGACAGTGAAGAGGTTCTCTACGACTGTACGATCATCGAGGGTGTGCTTGCTATCCAGGCCGGCGATAACCCGAGAAACATCCGTGAGCATCTCCTGTCGTCGCTCCCGCAGAAGCAGGCAAAGAAGCTTCTCGCGAAGGCTGAAGGCGGATCACAAGCCTGACTAAGCCGCACAGACTGCGGGAGAACAATGCTTCCACCAGCAGTCCATCACGGAAGTGATACTTCAGAGATAACGAAATGGATTTTCGATAAGACCCGAGGAGGTCAATGAAATATGGCAGTCAAGAAAAAGGGCGGAGGAGGTGACGAAGGCGGAAGCTGGATGGACACCTATGGTGACCTCGTTACCCTGCTTCTTACCTTCTTCGTACTACTTTATTCGATGTCCAGTGTGGACAAGCAGAAATGGGATCTTTTCGTTCGATCGATTTATCCGGACGGAAAGACACCGAGCGAGCGTGCAGCCGAAGAGAAGGCTGAATCCGAAGCGGAGATCGTGATCAACACACAGGTCACGGATAACACGCCGATGGCCGATGAGATTGATGGTGCGATCGGTGATCCGGAAATCCCGGAGAATCAGATCACACCGGCGGATATCAACCAGTTGTATCTCCAGATCGCGGCAAAGATGAATGAAGCCGGCATTTCCGGCGTCACGGTATCGCGTGGACAGGGCTATACTTTCGTTGAGTTCAAGGATAAAGCCTTCTTCAATGGCGACAGTGCTTCTCTCACCGAAACCGGTATGAAGACGCTAGACATCTTCTGCGGTACGATCGCACCGGATGCGGACCTCATCTCACAGATCAATATCATGGGGCACACAGCGCAGGCTGATCCGAATAAAAACAACAGCGCAAGAAACGACCGAACCCTTTCTGTGATGAGAGCGGCGGAGGTCTGCATTTTCATTCAGGAAAAGAATTTTATCGAGCCTGAGAAGCTTGTAAGCATTGGCTACGGACAGTACCGCCCGATCGAATCAAACGATACACCCGAGGGCCGCGCCGCAAACCGGCGTGTGGAGATTCTCCTCATCGATAAAGATGCGGAGACGAAGGACCTCGACGAATATTACAAAGATCTGAACAGTGGTATCAACAAGGACACGACCATCGTAACCGATGGCAATCCGGAGACCAACCAGACGATCTTCAAGGAACACCAGCCGACCTACGGCAACTATACACAGCCGAAGCCCGGCGAAGAAGCCGCCGCCAGCGCAGTCATCCCCAACACCGATACACTTAATATTGAGGTTGGAGACACACCGGACGGCTCATAAAAGGAAAGCCAAATCAGTGAAAACTGCCCTTCAGATGGAGTTTCGGGCAGTACCAAAGAGTGGTGAGAAGCCGGTATCCTGCACCGGCAAAGTTTAGCAGGCAGTTACGGGACGAAGGGGTAGAAGAATATGGCAGACGTACTATCGCAAAGCCAGATCGATGAACTTCTGAAATCCATGGCAAGCGGCGGAGTACCGGACGAGCCCGCGGAAAAACCCGCGGAGACAGTTGCGGCGGCTCCGGCAGCGTCAACAACAAAGACGCCCGCGAAGGCTGAAAAGAAATTCAACAAATATGATTTCTACAGCCCCAGGAAGTTCACGAAGGAGAGAATCAAGCTCTTACGGAGCATCTTCGAGAACTACGCCCGTATTCTGACCTCTCAGGTCAATGGTGTCTTCCGTGCCATGACCGATATCACCGTCATGGACCTGAAGGAATCGAGATATTATGAATATGTCAACTCCTTCCATGAAAATGACTGCATGCCGATTATCGATGTGACAGTTAGTGACGATGATAAACGAGTAAACAATGTTCCGATGATGATGTTTGTAACGCCGGGCCTCATCATTACACTGATTAACCACATGCTCGGCGGTGGTGACCAGGTCATCAAGGTCGAGGATAATTACCGCTATTCTGACGTAGAGATGGCCCTGTATCGGAGAGTGCTTGATTATTTCATTCACGCACTGTCCGATGGCTTCAACAACTACATTAACATCAAGTTCTCATTGCAGCGGATCGAGGAAAACCCGTCGATGACACAGGAAATGGGTCTCGATGAGACAGTCGTCATCGTCCTTCTCAATGTCGACGTCTCGGGTCTTTCGGCCGAGAAGATCAGGATTTGTCTTCCGGGCACGCTTCTCGAGCACATCTTTAAGATCATCGATAACCGGAAGCATCTGGCAAGGGGCTTCCAGTACGAGAACAAGTCCGATACGATCATGGATCATCTCAAGTCCACGAAGTTCCCGATCACCGGACAGCTCGGCGTCGTGAAGCTCGATATCTCGGATGTCTATCATCTGCAGGTTGGCGATGTCATCGACATGAACAAGTCGAAGGACGGACTCGTGAAGCTCTACGTCGGACGCCAGCCATGGTTCACCGGCAAGATGGGAATCCACAACAAAAACGTAGCCGTCCGGATCGAAGATAGAATCTATGCCAAAGGCATGGAAGATGTTGAAAAAGCGGCAGTTGATCTATTAAATGAGGAATCGGAAGAGGCAAAAACCGGATGATTTTTATTGTTTTTCAAAAAAACAGTAAACAAAAGACCATTCGGAATGTATAATTCGAATATAGTTTTATTTTCGAGGAGAATACTATGGCAAAGATTATGCTGGTTGACGATGCGGCCTTCATGCGCATGATGGTCAAGAACTCCCTTTCCAAGGGCGGATTTGCAGACGCAGAATTCATCGAAGCACAGGATGGCGCAGAGGCAGTACAGAAGTATGATGAAGTGAGTCCTGATCTCGTGATCATGGATATCACCATGCCGAACATGGATGGACTGACGGCTCTCAAGAAGATCCGCGCAGCGCACCCGGATGCCAAGGTCATCATGTGTACGGCCATGGGACAGGAATCGATGGTAGTCGATGCAATCAAGTCCGGCGCAAAGGATTTCGTCGTAAAGCCCTTCAACGCAGAGCGTATTACGTCGACCGTAAAAACGATACTGGGAGCATAAGCCCCCCTGTTATCTGTAAAGAAAGACTGCAGCCGGCGATTTTTATCCTCGCGGTTTCTAATATAAAGCGTAGAAGCCTGAAGGAAGCATTGGACCAGGCTGTGGAAAAGGAGGTATGTGATGTCATTTCTTAGCTCTTTTGATATCAGTGCATCCGGCATGAGCGCAGAGCGCGTGCGTATGGATGTTGCCGCCGAAAATATTGCCAATGCTGACACCACCCGCACTGAAGCAGGCGGCGCTTACAAGCGGAAGGATGTGGTGTTCGAAGCATATGGCCAGGGCACCTTTGCGGATGCTATGCGTCGTGCCAGGATGGGTGGCGGTTATAACTCGCGGATCCACTCTGGTGTTCGTGTCGCAGCACTCGTGACGGACGACCGTGAGCTGAAAAAGGTTTATAATCCGGACCATCCCGATGCGGATGAGGACGGCTATGTTGAGATGCCAAATGTAGATGTGCTGAAGGAGACCGTCGACAGTATGGCCGCGACGAGATCCTATGAAGCGAATGTTACAGCGCTGAACGCCATGAAAGCCATGGCGAACAAGGCGCTCGAAATCGGCAGATCATAAATAAAATTTTGAACGAAATATCTCGAACGTACGAGCAAGAAGCTGCTTCTTTCGAAGTGGTATTGTGTCGTACGTCATTGAGTTTATCCTATAATAGAGCGAAGGAGTACTAGAGCATGGGCGCAACGGGCTTTAATGAGATGGAGGTTGATGCGATTGGCGAGATCATGAACATCAGTCTCGGCGCTTCGGCGACCGCGCTTTCGACGCTCCTCGGCGCCAAGGTTCAGATTACTACACCAACCGTATCCATCAGAAAAAAGGACGATTTCGAGTTCAAAAAGCTTGAACCCGCTATTGGCGTACAGATTTCTTATACAGTAGGTCTCGAGGGAGATAGTATCATGATGTTCTCCCGGAACGATGTCCGTATCATCGTCGGCATGATGATGGGCATGGAGATTCCGGAGGAAGAGTTCGAGATGGACGAGATGAATGCATCCGCCATCCGCGAAGTCATGAACCAGATGATGGGTTCCTCCGCGACTGCACTTTCCGAGTTCCTCGGTACGCCGGTTGATATCTCGACGCCGATTTCCTTTGAAGTCGATAACGAACAGAATTTTAAGGATAAATATTTCCCTGGCGATGACCCGCGTGTCATCGTTAAGTTCAATCTTGAAATCGAGAACAAGCTGAACAGTGAGTTCCTGAACATCATGCCGAGCACGATGATTGAGCGTCTGCTGGCACCGTTTAAGGAGCAGTTCGGCCTTTCCGATGATACAGGTTCCGATACATCGACATCCGGTGAAGCACCGGAGACGATTGTCGTGGATACTCCTGAAACAGCACCGGCGGATCAGGGTGTACCCGGTAATATGCCGCTGAATCAGAGTGCGATTGATGCGCTGCTCCATGGCGGAGACGCGGGAGCTTCCGATACAGCAGCACCGGCAGGCGGTGACAGCGGCCCGCTGAGTCAGGCTGCAATTGATGCGCTGATGAATGGCGGTGATTCAACACCTGCACCGGCAGCCTCCGGCGGACCGCTTGATCAGGCAGCGGTGGATGCGCTTTTACATGGTGGCGATAGTGGTGCTTCCGCAACACCGGCAAGCTCCAGCGGGCCTCTTGACCAGGCAGCGGTTGACGCACTTCTCCATGGCGGAGATTCTGCGCCGGCGCCAGCTCCTGCAGGCGGCAGCGGGAAGCTTGACCAGGCAGCAGTGGATGCACTTTTACATGGCGGTGATTCCGCACCGGCTCCAGCACCGGCAACGTCCAGCGGGAAGCTTGATCAGTCGGCAGTCGATGCGCTTTTACACGGAGGAGCACAAGAAGCGGCTTCCCCTTTTCCATCTGAACCGGCAGGCAGTGCACCTGCGGCAGGTCAGCCGGCGGCACAGCCGCAGATGGGTACGCCGGCACAGAGTGGTTACCCCCAGGGCTACCCGCAGATGCCATACGGCGGTTATGTACAGCCGGTAGTACAGCAGGCAGGACCGGATCCTGCAACCCTTCAGATTCTCCAGCAGATGCAGCAATCGCAAAATGCGATGCTTGAACTCATCAAGGAGATGAAGACGGACGAGAAGACGGAGCTGGAGGCATTAAAGAATCGTACACCAAGAGAGCCGTCCATCGTACATCCGATGAATTCTCAGGAATTCACGAGCGAAAATGAAGGCATCGGTGAAGAGCAGGAAAACAAAGAGATGCTCATGAAGGTGCCGCTCGAGATTTCCGTCGAGATCGGCCGCACAAAGAAGCTCGTGAAGGATATCCTTGAGTTTACGCAGGGCTCGCTTGTCGTGCTCGACAAGATGGCCGGCGAACAGGCGGATCTCTATGTCAATGGCGAGTGTATCGCCCGTGGCGATATCGTCGTCGTAGAAGATAACTTCGGTATCCGTATTACCGAGATTCTAAATAAAGATATCAACGCGGAGTCCCTATGACTGACCTCATGAATATGATTTCTGGCCTGCTGGTTTTAGTTCTCGTGCTTCTTTTGGCATGGCTATGCTCCCGGTTTCTCGGGAAGAGGATGGCGTACCGGACGAAATCGAAGTACATGAACGTGGTGGACCAGATCACGGTGGGGCAGGATCGGCAGGTGTTTATCCTGAAGGTGAAGGATGAGACATTTCTCGTGGGATCCAGTCCCGCGGGGATAGAGCTTCTCACGAAGCTCGAGGGAGAGTATGAAGAGGATGACGGGACGCCCTCTAATGTAGACAAGGAGTCCTTTAAGAGTTATCTAGCGAGGTATTGTGAGACTCTCTCGGGAAAGGACAAAAAGAACTAATGGGTGATTTGATCGCAGGCTTAAACGGCGGCAATGTGCCTACCCTAAATCTGTTATTTATGCTTACGATGGTGGCCTTGCTGCCATCGATTGTTGTAATGATGACCTCCTTTACAAGGACGATCATCATTATTTCTTTTACCAGAAATGCAATGGGTGTGCAGAACACTCCGCCGAATATGGTGCTTGTAGGCATTTCGATTTTCCTGACACTCTACATCATGAATCCGACGATCCAGGAGATCAACACGACCGCCTATCAGCCGTACCAGCGTGGTGAGATCACCCAGGCCGAGGCCATCGACCGGATGCAGCCGCCGATGAAGGAGTTCATGCTACGGAACACCGAGAAAGCGACGCTTGACCATTTCGTCGAGATGGCAAATGTCGAGGTGCAGGACGATGTCAGGGACTATCCGATCACGATCATCACCCCGGCGTTCATGACCTCCGAGCTCAAGCGCGGCTTCGAGGCTGGCTTCCTCCTGTATCTTCCGTTCCTTCTTATCGACGTCGTCGTATCGACGACCCTCATGGCCATGGGTATGGTCATGCTCCCGCCGACGATGGTATCGATGCCTTTTAAGCTGCTTTTATTCATCACCGTCGACGGCTGGGACCTCCTGTTCTCGACGATAGTACAGAGTTTCCGGTAGATATGAAAATCAGGCGCTGCACCAGATGTGTGCATTGGGCGTATACAAATATAGCCGCAGACAGGCGGCAGAGGGGAGCTTCCATGACTTCAAACCAGGCGCTGGACATGCTGTTCCAGACCTTTCAGCTATCGGTGCAGATCGCACTGCCGCTTCTACTTATCAGTATGATCGTCGGCATCATCATGGCGATCATCACAGCCGCGACCTCCATCAATGAGCAGACCCTGACCTTCGTGCCGAAGCTCCTGTCGATCCTCCTGATCCTCGCCGTTCTCGGCAGCACCATCCTCGCGAGAATCCAGGATTTCGTGTACCTTGTGTTCAACATGATTAAGACCGGCTGATGCCAATGCCTACATCGGCCTTCGATTTAAAGGCATTTGCGTAGCTGCAATTGATTAAACGAAAGAGAAACCAGTAAATGTTCATCCTGTTCAGCCTGATTTTTATGCGAATGACCGGCGCCATGACCATGAATACCATCTTCGGCCGGGCACACGTGCCGCCCATGATCCGCGGCATGTTTATCTTTGCGCTGACCGCGATGATCTACGTCTGGACCGGCGCGAAGCTGACCGTCCCCGAGCCGGAGACCCTCCTCGAATGGGGCCTCATGCTCGTACGCGAACTCTTCGTCGGCTACTGCCTCGGCTTCGGCATCGAAGTCGCCGTCATGGTCGTCCGCTTCGCCACCACCATCATGGACTTTTCCATGGGCTTAAACATGGCACAGATGTACGACCCCACCCAGAACAGCCAGTCCACCATCACGACAAACCTCTTTTACACCGGGCTCATGCTTCTGTTCTTCACGACAAACACACACCTCAAGTTCTTTGAAATCGTATTCGGCATGTCCGACGTCGTTCCCTACGGAGGCGTCGCCATTACAACGAAGCTTGCATCCTATATGCTAAAAACCTTCAATGACTGCATCGTCATGGGCCTCGAATTCGCCTTCCCCATCATAGGCATCGAACTCCTGACAGAAGTTGCCCTGGGCATCCTCATGCGCGTCATCCCCCAGATCAACATCTTCTCCGTCAACTTCCAGCTAAAGATCATCGTAGGCCTCCTCATGCTGCTATTCCTATTCAACCCCATGTGCGACGTCCTCATGAGAGTATTGCAGAAGATGGTGGAAATCCTGAACAATATAGTGCAGCTGCTGCATTAGTGTTAGACTTTACAAAAACCAGGGATGCTGCCGGCGGAAGCCGGCTGCGGGCGTCGGAGGGGGCGCCCGTACGAACATAAAGCCGAAAGTCCCAGCTAGCCGGGTGATCCAGTCGAGGTAGAAAATCCGGGTTACAACCCCGGATTTTCTAGGCCCATTGAAGGAAAAGCCCCTTCAAGGCTTTTCCTGAATTGGGCCGGCCCGACTGGAGCACCCGGATAGCGCTAGGACTTTCGAGCGTGAGCTAGGGCGCCCCCTCCGACGCCCGCAGCCGGTTTCCGCCGGCAGCATCCCGTCCGCACAGCCACAAAGGAGTAAACATGGGCGACAAAGACCAAAAAACCGAAGAGCCTACCGGCCACAAGATCAGTGAAGAACGAAAGCGCGGCAACGTCTACCAGAGCCAGGACATCGCCATCGTCGTGATGCTCCTCGGCGCCTTCATACTCCTCCGCATCTGGATGCCCACCATGTACAAGCAGATCATGGGCTTCCTCCGCTGGACCCTCGACACCATCCACCACGGCGAAGTGAACCCCATCAACCGCGTACTCGGCTACCGCTTCATCGTGGCGGCGCTCATCTGTGCCCTGCCGCTCTTGCTTGGCTCGGCGATCCTCGGCGTCCTCTCGCATGGCGTACAGACCCGTTTTAATCGCTCGATGGAGCCGCTCCGCTTCAAGCTCTCGAAGCTGAACCCCGCGAATGGTATCAAACGTATCTTTTCACTCAGAAATTTAGTTTCCGTTCTAAAAAATATTATTAAGATCGCGCTCCTTCTCATCCTTGTCTGGAACATCGTAAAGGACGACCTCGTCCTGATATCCCGTATGATGGACATGGCGCCGATGGCATCCATGCTGTATCTTATGCAGATGATCTGGGACCTCGTGATACGTGTGTGCATTGGCTTCTCTGCAATTGCGGCGTTTGACTTCTGGTATGAGCGGAGAGAATACCACCAGAACCTTCGGATGACAAAACAGGAGGTCAAGGACGAATATAAGATGATGGAGGGCAACCCCGAAGTCAAAAACAAGATGAAGCAGCGGCACCGTGAGATGACGAACCGTCGTATGATGCAGAACGTCCCGACAGCCGACGTCATCGTCAGAAACCCGACCCACGTCGCTGTGGCACTGAAATATGATACCTCGGTAAGGCCGGCGCCGTATGTCGTCGCGAAGGGCGTCGATTATGTCGCACTGAAGATCGTCGATATCGGCGAGCAGAATGGCGTGAACTGGATCGAGAACAAGGAGCTTGCCCGTGCGCTGTACGCGCAGTGTGAGATCGGCCAGGAAATCCCGCAGGAGCTCTACGGCGCCGTCGCAGAAATCCTCGTCCAGATCTACCGCCTGAAGGGCGAAGAGGAGAAGCTGACCGGGTAAAACAGATTTGATTTCCGAAATCGGGCCAAATAGTGTATTATAGAGTAGAAGTAGTTTATTTTTGCAGAAGCCTTTCAAAAGGAGATGAAGGGCGTCTGCTTTTGGTGTTTGACGGAAGGTTTGCAGCGAGGCGTGAATGAACAAGTGGGTTAAGCTGATTGCGGACAATTCAATAGTCGTGATGGGTGTCCTTGTCATCCTGCTCATCATCATACCTCTGCCACCAGCGATGGCGGATATGATGATCGTGCTGAACATGGCCCTTTCCATGATGATCCTCATCATCACGATGACGATCCATGATCCGCTCGAGTTTTCAATCTATCCGTCCATCCTGCTTCTCACGACCCTGTTCCGACTGGGCATCAATGTTTCCACCACCAGAAATATCCTTTCGAATGGCGGCAATTCCGGCCAGATCATCAAGGCCTTCGGTGACTTCGTCCTGCAGGGCAATGTCGTCGTCGGTTTCGTCATCTATATCGTCATCGTCCTCATGAACTTCACGGTCATCACGAAGGGCGCCGAGCGAGTGGCTGAGGTTTCCGCTCGATTCAGCTTGGACGCTATGCCCGGTAAACAGATGGCCATTGACTCCGACCTGAACGCAGGTCTGATTGATGAGCGTGAGGCTTCGAGAAGACGTCAGAATGTCCAGAGAGAGTCTGATTTTTACGGCTCCATGGATGGTGCTACGAAGATCGTAAAGGGCGACTCCACAATGTCGATCGTGACGACTGCCATTAACCTGATCGGTGGTACGATCGTCGGCATGGTACAGGGCGGCGGTTCCTTCACGGAGGTGCTGAACACCTATTCCATCGCGACCGTCGGTGATGGTCTCGTCGGTCAGATTCCGTCGCTCCTCATTTCGACGGCCACCGGCATGATTGTAACCCGTGCCGTCGCTGAGGGCTCACTCGCCGAGGATATCTCGCACGAGTTTACGGCACAGCCGCGTGCCTTTATGATTGCCGGCCTCATGGTGCTTGCATTGACGATCATCCCGGGTATGCCGATCGTGCAGATCATACTGGTTGCTGCTATGTTTATCGGCGGTGGCTACATGATGCAGCGGAAGATCGAGCAGGAGCCGGAGGCCGTCCGAACCGGACAATACCAGGCAGCCGCGGCGCGGGCAGGTGCACCGGGAGGGGCGGCTGGACAAGGCGCACCGGCGACAGCGGCAGCAGGTGGGCAGCAGGGTGAAGCCGCTGAGGGCGCTGAGCAGAAGCCAGCGACCGAAGCCGATTTCTTCAAGGATGTGCACAATGTCTACAGCCTGCTCACGGTGGAACCTGTCGAGATGAATTTCGGTTACAGCCTCATCCCGCTTGCGGATGAATCCGTCGGCGGACGACTCATCAGCCGTATCGTGATTTTCAGAAGACAGTACGCCCAGGACATGGGCTTCGTGGTACCTTCCGTCCGTCTTCGTGATTCATCGAACCTCGGTACCAATGACTATGAGATCAAGATCAAGGGAGAATCCGTCGCAAAGGGCGAGATCCTCACGGATTATTACCTCGCTCTGACACCGGAGCATCCGGAGCGAGAGATCGAAGGCATCGACACCATCGAACCGGCCTTCGGCATTCCGAGCAAATGGATCCGCGCCGATCAGCGTGATAAGGCAGAGCTCTATGGCTATACGGTCATCGATCCGCTGTCCGTCATGGTGTCGCATCTTAGCGAGGTCGTGAAGGCGCATTCGTATGAGCTCATGACACGGCAGGAGGTCTTCCGGCTGGTGGAAAACTTAAAGAAGACCGCACCAGAGCTCGTGGCCGAGGCATTCCCGAATCTCATATCCTATAATCTCTTACAGAAAGTGCTGACGAGTCTCTTAAAGGAAGGCGTGTCCATCAAGGATCTCGAGACGATCGTCGAGACGATGGTCGATGTCGTGACAGAGACCGGTCTTCCGGTGAAGGATATCGATTCTCTCGTCGAGCAGGTCAGGATCTCTCTCAAGCGGACGATCACGAGAATGTATTGCGAGGATGGCACGATGCGTGTCGTGACGCTCGATGCAGACCTCGAGCGCTCGATGGTGAGCTCGCTCCAGAAGGGCGAGAGCGGCTATTACCTGGCGCTTAGCCCGGATATACTGCAGAGTCTCGTGAAGCAGGTGGCGGATACCGTGAAGAAGTTTAAGGCTTTGCAGCAGACGCCGGTCATCCTCACGTCCGAAGTGATGCGGGCCCACTTCTATCACCTGATCGAACAGTTCTATCCGACGGTTCGTGTTCTTTCCTTCAATGAAATCGCCTCGAATGTCCAGATTCAGGCGATCGGTTCTCTCCGCCTCGAGACGCCGGAACGGCAAGCCGCCACAGGTTGACACATCCTTTAAGGGGTCAGGTCATCTTACAATTTCCTTACGTCTGTAAGAAATTCGTAATGGGGTCAGGCGCTATAAAGTAAAAAGTGTCAGATTTGACAGGAAATTAAGTAAAAAGCCAGCTGATGTGTGCATTGGCATACAAAGATTTTACGAGATATAGCGGATAAATATGATATTTTTTCGCATTTTGCGGTATACTTGAAGAGATAGCCGGCATATTCCGGCAGGACGAGAAGGACGAGTGCGATGGGCAGTGAAGCATTAGCGGAAAAAACAAATGAAGAGCTTTTCTCCGTATATCGGAAGACGCATGATCCTGCGATCCGGCAGGAGCTGACGCTTCGATATGTGTACATCGTAAAGGCGGTCGCGTATCAGATGCGCGATATGTACACGGGATCGATGCAGCCCGAGGACATCATCAATGAGGGCGTCATCGAGATCATGAAGGCGATCGACCGCTATGATGAGGAGCGGGATAACAAGTTCGAGACCTTTATCTCCAGGCGTATCCGTGGCATGGTGATCGACCTTATCCGGAAAAATGATTGGATGCCGCGGAACTATCACAAGGACCGCCGGACGATCGACGATGCGCGCGATGCTTACACCAGGAAGAATGGCCATGCGCCGACGGACGAGGAGCTCGCGGACAGCCTCCACATGGATGTGAAGCGTGTGCAGAAGATCCAGCGCATGCAGACCATGACAAACGTGCTCTCGCTCGACATGACGTACGACGATCAGGATCAGGCGCTTCTGCAGGTGCCGACGAAAAACATTGATGAGCAGCCGGAGAAGAGCTTTCTCCGTGGCGAGATGACCTCGACCCTCGCGCATGCGATCGACCAACTGAAGGATAACGAAAAAATGGTCATCAGCCTCTACTACGTCGAGGAGCTCAACATGAACCAGATCGCGGAGGTCATGGAAATTTCACAGCCGCGTGTTTCCCAGCTTCATTCGAGCGCCATCAAGAAGCTGAAAAAATACATGGCAGATCAGGAGATGTGACCGGAAAGGATATCCGGTTTAGATACAGCAAGGACTGACAGGATGCAGAACCGCTGGAGAACATGGTTGCGATTTATGACATGAAGGAAGGCTTGAAAGAATGGGCTTCCGGCAGGCAACCAGGAAACAGGAGTTAATTATGTACCAGGGCTTTTACAATCTGACATCCGGGATGCTGACACAGCAGCGAAACCTCAATGTCATCGGCAACAACATGGTCAACATCAACACAGCCGGCTACAAGACCGACACGATGGTGAACTCGACCTTTCAGGAGCAGATCCTGACGAGAACCGGCCAGTATAACAAGGGAAATCCCCACGATGTCGGTTCCATGTCAAAGATCAACACCGCGACCCAGACCTATACGAATTACAGTCAGGGCGCGTTCAAGGAGACCGGCAATATCTACGATTTCTGCATTACCGGGCAGGGCTTTTTCGCCGTGCGTACCGACACCGGCGTGCAGTACACCCGTAACGGTCAGTTCTCTGTGAAGGACGACGGCACACTTGAGCTCGCCGGCATTGGCGATGTACTCGGCACAGACGGACAGCCGATTCGGATTCAGTCCGAGGATTTCACCGTGGATTCGACCGGCCGGATCAAGGGCCCGGAGAGGAGAGAGCCGGCAGTGGATGAAAATGGCAATCCGATTTACGATGAAGAAGGCAATCAGGCCTACAGCATCACCTATCCGGAGTACGGGCAGATCGAAGTCGTGACTTTCCAGGATGAGGGACAGCTTCACCGTGAGGATAATGGCATGTTTACGACGAATCAGGCCGCGGCCGTTGCCAATGACAATGGCGAGACGAAGCTCTACTGGCAGGCCATCGAGGATTCAAACGTCGACATGGTACAGGAGATGACTTCCATGATCACTTCGCAGCGGACGCTCCAGTCGGCGGCACAGCTTCTCAAGATGTATGACACCGTGATGGGCAGAGCCGTCACCCTCGGCAGCATGAGCTGATGACATCGGGGACGGTTCTCTCTGTCAGCTTTTTATGAGCGATGATGACACAGGGGACAAGAAATAGATTATGGTGTCCGATGTGAGACTTAGACAAAAGTAGAAAGGAAGGCGCGATGAATACTTCGTTTTGGACCGGTGCGGTCGGTGCGGACAGCCATGAGCGGCAGCTTGCCGTCACATCAAACAACCTTGCCAATATCAACACCTACGGCTATAAGCCGAAGGAAGCCGTGTTCAGTGAGCTTTTGCAATATAATCTGAACGATTCCGAGGAAGCCCGGACCGAGCTTCAGGCCGGCGATTCCATGATCGTCTCCCAGACGAAGACCGATTTCCACACGTCCGGCTTCACCATCACCGATTCGAAGACGGACTATGCCCTGGCACAGGACAATGTCTTCTTCATGCTGCGGGACCCGGCAAGTGGTGATATCACCTACACGAGAAACGGGCATTTCCATGCGGCGGATATGGGCGGCCAGTTCTATCTCATGACAGAATCCGGAAAATATGTGTGCGATACCGAGCAGCAGCCGATCCTCGCAGATACGGTCGAAGACATCGAGGAGATCGCAAACCGGATGGCGAAGAGCTCCTTTGATGCATCCGGCAAGGTCGCCGAGAAGTCAGAGGACGAGGAGACAACCGAAGAAACTGAGACAGAAACGGACACCACCGATGAAGATGGCGTGCGGCAGCCGACGCAGCTTGAGCTTGATGGCGCCGGGATCGATGTCGTGAAGCCGGAGATCGGCGTGTTCACGCTGTCCCATCCGAGCCGCCTTATGAACATCGGCGACAATGAATATAAGATCAGAGAGGATGACACCCAGAACAATGTTACACTCGTCGAGGATCCGATCGTGCAGACCGGCGCGGTAGAGTCGTCCGGTACCGATCTTGCGCGTGAGATGACCCGTGTCATCGAAGCGCAAAGGGCCTTCTCGTACGCTCTGAAGGTCGTACAGACCTCGGACGAGATTGAAGGCACGATCAACCAGCTACGCGGTTGATGAGCGTTCTGTGAACCGACTGCTATGTGCTGCGGCTGCGGGAAACTGCCGTTGATACGCATGAAGGAAGCATTGGAACAAGGATGAGGAGGGCATCGCCAGCGATGCCTTTGAACACGCTCGCCGCTAAGGCATCCCGAAGCCTCGCCCGCAAGCGGGCACTCCGGGATAACAATGAGGTGGGCATCGCAAGCGATGCCTTTGAATACGCTCGCCGCTAAGGCATCCCGAAGCCTCGCCCGCTTTGCGGGCACTCCGGGATAACAATGAGGTGGGCATCGCAAGCGATGCCTTTGAATACGCTCGCCGCTAAGGCATCCCGAAGCCTCGCCCGCAAGCGGGCACTCCGGGATAACAATGAGGTGGGCATCGCAAGCGATGCCTTTGAATACGCTCGCCGCTAAGGCATCCCGAAGCCTCGCCCGCAAGCGGGCACTCCGGGATAACAATGAAGGAGGAATAGATGAAGCTTCGCGACTATGGAGACATGAATCTCCAGGAGCTTGATGTGATGAAGGAGATCGGATCGATCGGTACGAGCCATGCGGCGACGGCCCTTTCGAACCTTCTCAACAAGGAGGTCCGGATCACGATCCCGGCCGTGCAGATCCTCGGCTACAATGACGCCGTGAAGCAGATCGGCCAGGAAGAGCAGATCGTCGGTGCGACACTCGTGCAGATGACCGGTGATATCAATGGCATCATGCTATTTCTTTTCAATATGGATTTTGCAAACACCGTGTTCTCGAAGCTGCTCGGCAAGACCTATTCGAGCTTCCGGGACCTCGATGAGATGGCGAATTCGGCGCTGACGGAGATCGGCAACATCATCATCTGCTCGTATATCAATGCGTTCACCAGACTCGTCGGACTCGATGTTTCGATGTCGGTACCAAGCTCGGCAATCAATATGCTCGGCGCGATCCTGACGGTGCCGATCGCGGAGTACGGCTACATCACGGACAAGCTGATGTACTGTAACGCGGATTTCGTGGTGGAAGGAAAGATCCTGAACGACTGGCTGCTTATGCTGCCGGATATTGATTCTTTGAACAGGATACTCGGAAAGCTCGGAGTAGAGTAAAAACCTATGGACAGACAGCTCAAGGTCGGGATCGGCGACATGAAGCTGACGAGAGGCGCGGGAGAAATCATTACCTATGCATTAGGGTCTTGCGTCGGCATCACGTTTTATGACCCCTACATCAAACTGGGTGCGCTCCTGCATGTGCTCTTGCCGGAGCGGCAGAACCCGGATGATCCGAATATTTATAAATATGCCGATACGGGTATCCATGAGACCGTGCGGAAGCTGACGGCGTTTGGCTTCGTGAAGTCGCGTGCGATCGTAAAGGTCGCCGGCGGCGCCAAGATGTTCGAAATCAGCGGCAACGCGACTTTCGGAAACATTGGCGACCGGAACGCGGCCATGGTGAAGAAGAAGCTCGCCGAGGAGGGCTTCCGGATTTCCGCGGAGGATCTCGGTGCGAACTATGCCCGCACCATGTCCATCGATATCGCGACCGGCGAGGTGATCGTCCGTACCTTCGGGCGCCCGGAGAAGCACCTGTAGGTTTCGTCCAAGGCTTACACCTTTTGCCGCCCTCAGCGTTAAGAATTCCGTAAGGGTGTCTGACCCCCTTACAAATTTCTTACGAAAATAACTTTGCAGGCGGAGATGTAGGCATTATAATAGAAAGAGCTTATATTTTAGAGGTTTGGAATCGATAAAATAATTAGATTTACTATAACGCTGTAGGTTGGAGGCACGCTGTGAAAAGTCCGAAGAAGGAAGGAATCCTGCTGGAGTCCGGCACAAACGAAATTGAGATCATGAAGTTCCGCATTAATGACGAGCTGTACGGCATCAATGTGGCGAAGGTGAAGGAAATTATGATGGCGGAGCATGTAAAGCCGATGCCGCATTCCCATCCTTCGGTAGAGGGCTTTTTCAAGCCGCGTGAGTCCCTCATCACGGTTGTAAACCTCACGCATTATCTGACGGGTGAGATGAAGCCGCATGGAGATCGCGATCTTTTCATCATCACGAATTTTAATAAAATCATGGTTGCGTTCCGTGTGGATTCGATCGATGGCATCAGCCGTATTTCCTGGAAGGCAATCCAGAAACCGGATAAGACACTGGGCTCATCGGATGAGTCGGTAGCAACCGGTATCGCGCAGTGCGAGGGCAAGCTCGTGACGATCCTCGATTTCGAGAAGATCATCGCAGAGATCGCACCGGAGACGACGATCCAGATGTCTGAGATTGACAAGATGGGCGACCGGAGTCTCGATTCGTCACCGGTTCTCATCGCCGAGGACTCTGTGCTTCTCCAGAAGATGATCGAGGATGCGCTGGAGCGTGCGGGCTATACGGATGTCAAGATGTGCTCGGATGGCCAGGAAGCCTGGGATTATCTTGCATCCATGAAGGGTGATACCTCTGTTTATGATAAGGTAAATATCATCATCACCGACCTTGAGATGCCGCGCATGGATGGTCACCGTCTCACGAAGCTTGTGAAGGAGGACCCGATCCTTCGTCATATCCCGCTCATCATCTTCTCATCCCTCATCAATGAGCAGATGCGTGAAAAGGGCAGGTCGCTCGGCGCCGACGAGCAGCTGTCGAAGCCGGAGATCGGCCACCTCGTAAACGTTATGGACGTGCTCATCGCCCGCTTCAAGACCGGCCGTGAAAACGGGTTCCATGGACAATAATTTTTTCATAGCCTATTGACTCTTTCATAGGCAATCATTCAAAGAAATTTCAGGGCTGTCGCAGCTATGCGACAGCCTTTTTTCGTGCTCAAGGAAGATATGCAGACAAAATAAAATCTCTCTGAAATTAGCTGCATGAAAATTTTGTGAAAAAAATAGGAGTGCAGACAAAATGAGACATTCCTGAAATCAGCTGCACGAAAATTTTGTAATTTTTTCTGCAAGCGTTTCTCCTGGGATAAGTATGCCAGACAGACAAGAGTTTAAATGTTTCAAAATATCTGCATTTAAAGCTTCTTGCGACAGACTGTATATTTTCTGCTATCAGACTGTACATTTTCTGCTATAATACTTGCAAAGTATGTCTGAAAGAGGAAACAACAGTGGCGATAGTTCTTACAGTGACGAATCAAAAGGGCGGGGTCGGGAAGACGACGACAGCGACGGCGATTGCAGCCGGACTTGCACGGCGCGGCGCAAGGGTGCTGGGCATCGATCTCGACCCGCAGGGAAACCTCGGTTTCTGCCTGGGACTCGAGGGCAACGGTCCGACGGTGCTGGACGCCCTGCAGGGCAAGATCCGTGTGCAGACGGCAATCCGGCGCCTGCCGCTTGTCGACGTGCTGGCTTCTGATATCACACTGAGCTCTTCGGGTCTCGACAAGCTCCCGCCCGGAGAACGTGAGTCGACCCTCCGAAAGACCCTGGAGCCTGTCATGGATTACTATGACTACGTTGTGATCGACACGCCGCCGGCTCTTAACATCCTTACGGTCAATGCCTACGTCGTGTCCGACGACCTGATCATCCCGATGAATACGGATATTCTGTCACTGGTTGGTCTTTCACAGCTCCGCGAGACGATTGATTCTGTCCGCATGCAGCTGAATCCTGATCTCCGTGTTTTAGGAATCCTTCTTAATCGTTTTACGAAGCGGACCCGCCTTGCAAAAGATGTCCTCGATATGGCGGACACCATCGCAAAGCAGATCGGTACAAAGGTTTTTGATACAAAAATTAGAAATTCTATTGCAGTAGCAGAAGCGCCGGCGCATGGCGAGGATGTCTTCACCTTTGACCGTCACTCCACCGGTGCAAGGGATTATGAGAGTCTCATCGATGAGATCGCAAAGGACATAAAGCTTGAGGAGGTTCTCGCAGATGGCAAGGTCTGATAAAAGTACAAACAAGACAAGCCACGTGCTGAACCTTTTGACTGGTGTGCAGCCAGATGAAGATGAGGTTATGACATCTTCAGATGGCGAGAATGCTGAATCTGATACGCTTATGAGCGCATACGACAACAGCCCGATGGCAAGAAAGGGCAGCACAGATGCCGCATCAGATGGAAAGAAGGCTGCGCCGAGAAGACGGCGGAAAGCCAGCCCTGATCCAAACGGGATCAGTGAATCGGCTGGCAAAGATAACGGTAACCTGGGAAACCCTGGGGTATCTGGCAATACTGGGGCAGCGGGAAATGCTAGCGCCCCGGTGAATCTCGTTTCTTCCGAGGAAATCAAGGAGCTGTCGAACAATGTAAAGAACCTTTCCGCCGGTGTCGGTGACCTCGCGAGCGCCTCGCGGGATGCGATTCGTGAGGCCGTCCGAAAACGCTATGAAGACAACCTTGCGAAGAAGCAGGCGGAAGAAGAGAAGAAAAAGCAAGAGGAAGAAGAAGCCGAAAGACGAAAGCATGAGGAAGAACTGGAGGCCTCCCGCAGTGCAAAGGAAGATGAGCTTTTCGCCGCTCTAAGTGCAAAGGAAGACGAAATGGCTGCTGTTTTGAACGCGCAGGATCAGGATATGGCAAGACTTGGCGGCATGCAGGAATCCGAGGTGGCAGCTGGCATGGGAAAAAAGAGTTTTGTAACAAATATGCCGGAAGGAAACATGGCAGATGGAGGCTTCGGCGCCGGAAGAGGCAGTATGAACGATACAGAAGAGAAAAGGCCGATCGATAGCCCGGAGGGAGTAGCTGGTGCTGCAGGATTGCAACAGAATGCCGGTGCACCAAATTCTGTTGCGGCAGCGGCCAGCGTGCCGCAGGATGCATCTGATTCCGGGAAGATCACGGCGGAGGAGAATCATGCGGCGGCTGAATCGGATCATAGTCTGACGCCCGGTGTCAAGGACGTGATGGATAACAGCGCGAGTGCGCAGGCACCCGGCCAGCAGAGAAATATGGCGGATCTCAAGGGACCGCGTATCCGTGTAGAGGAAGTCCAGTCCGAGAATGATCGTCTGTCCAGTGCGATCGGGCAGCAGCTCGAAGCAACGCTAAAGACCGAGGAAGAAAAGCAGTTAAAGAAAAACGTCTTCAATGACGGCGGCCACAAGCCTGTCGGTTTCCATATCGTGAATGTCATGGAGCAGATTCTGAAGTCTCAGGACATCCGGGAAATGATGGAGCAGAACGGCTGCTGTACCTGCGAGCGCTGTCAGGCCGATGTCCTTGCTCTGACCCTCACCCGCCTTCCGTCAAAGTACGTCGTGATTTATGGCGAAGATACCTCGCCCCGTATCAGCTTCTTCGAGGCGAAATACCGTATGGATATCCTCGTCGAAATCATGCGGGCCATCGAAGATGTCAAGGCCCGCCCGCACCACGGCGAGCAGAAACAAAATTAAATGAACTTTACAAAAGGGCCGGCTTATAAAAAGCCGGCCCTTCGCCGACATAATAAGTGTTAGTAGGTAGTACGTGAACTTCGGGGGACAGGGAGGTCCCCCGGATTTCCATAGCTTTTTATATTGAGAACGTTTCGCCCGGAGAGATGATGCATGCATCGCATGACGATGTAAACATTGGCGGGGCGAAATTTTGAAAGGAGTAACCGTATGGCAAGCTTATCTACGAGCAGTACGACCAGTTCGACGAGCTCACTCGGCAATACTTCCCTTCGTGGCTTCGGCGGTATCGCATCCGGACTGGATCGAGATTCCTTTATCGATGCACTGACATCGACGACGTCTTCTAAAATCACGAAGGCAAAACAGAAGATTACGACACTTCAGTGGCAGCAGGAGGCTTATAAGAGCCTTTCGGATAAGGCACTCGACCTTCAGGACAACTATACATCCTACGCGGGTTCAAAATCTATCGTTAACCGGGCCTCATATCTTGCATCGACGCTGACGGCAGGCGGTGATTCGGTCAATGCCGGCTTCGTGAAGGCAACCGGCTCCTCGGATCTTTTAAGCCATATTGCGATCAAGAGTGCAAGCCTGGCCTCCAGTGGTCATAGTCTCTCCGGCGTTCTTACGGATCAATCGACGAGTGGCACGGCGACATCCTCTACGAAGCTGTCAGATCTCGGCCTCACGGATAAAGATTTTGAAAATGGCATCACGATCAATGGAACCACGATTTCTGGCCTTACGAAGGATTCTACGATTGATGATCTCGTATCGAAGGTGAACTTGAGCGGCGCCGGCGTAAAGGCTAAGTTCCTTTCAAGCTCCGGAAAGCTTGCGCTCATCACAAACAACACCGGCGCAGATGCAAAGATCACGATCGGCGATGCTTCAGGAAGCGATGCAGCGGCGAAGCTTTTCGGCGGTACCGGTAGTGAAAATGTTGCCGGTACAAATGGCAAGATGACCGTTTCCTATGGTAATGGCGTCGAGGACACGATTGAGTCCAGCACTAACACCTTTAATGTCGACGGACTGAAGGTTACGGCAAGCAATACCTTTGATAATGCGAATGTCACCTTCACAAAGAGCGCCGATACGTCTAGAATCCTTGAAAACGTGAAGAGCTTTATCAAGGATTACAACGCTCTCGTCGAAGAGGTCAACACGCATGTGACGACCCGCCCGAGCAGCGACTATAAGCCGCTGACCGAGGATCAGGAAGATGAGATGACGGAGTCCGAGATTGAAAAGTGGAACAAGAAGGCGAAGGAAGGGATCCTGTATAATGAAACGACAGTCTCCGACCTTGCGTTCTCACTGCAGGGCTTCATAAACACCGCAATTTCGGATCTCGCGAAGTCCGGCTACACCTATACCGATCTTCAGAACATTGGTATCTCGATGTCGGAGGACTATGCAGACGGCGGCCAGATCAAGTTTGATGAAGACAAGTTTAAGGCAGCGCTTGAATCCGATCCGAATAAGGTTGCAGACATCATGGGCGGGACGTCAGACTCGAAGGGCATCGCTTCGAAGCTGCAGGATACTCTGACACCCTATGCGACGAAATATGCGACGAGAAATCATGGTTCCTATGGACGTCTCATCGAAGCAGCCGGTTCGGATAAGCTGTCTCTTTCAAAGACGAGCAACACGCTGTATAAGTCGATTCAGGAACAGAACACGACGATCACCGATCTAAAGGCACAGCTTAAGACCGAGCAGGAGCGTTACATCGAGCAGTTCTCGAATCTTGAGAATCTGATTAATAACATGAACACCCAGGCAAGTTATCTTTCAGGACTTTCTGGTTAAACTCTTATACTTTTGAAAATTCATCCGATGAATTATTAGAACTTAAAAATCAAAGGTAAAAATCATTTAGAGTTTGAAATTTATTAAGAGGCTGACGCAGATTAGCGTATGAGCAGCTGAAAGAGGCATTGTATGAATAATTATCAGAAGTATCAGAAGGAAGCTATTTTCTCCATGAGCCCGGTTGAGCTTTTAATTCTCCTTTATGACGAGTGCATGAAGGATCTCCGTAAGGCGCAGTTCTCTCTCGAAGACGGCAGCATGGACAGCTTCGATAATTACCTGAATAAAGCAGTGAAGATCATCCGTTACCTGAACAACACACTTCGTATGGATCAGCCGGTTTCGAAGGATCTCCGCAGACTGTACGATTTCCTGACCTTTGATCTTGGTAAGGTAAAGGCTGGCGGAAAGAAATATCTGAACGAGATTCCGAAGCTTGTCGATATCATCCAGGATCTTCGCGATGGCTTCGATGGCGCGAGCCACCAGGTAGCAGATACCCACATGGTAGAAGAGGAGAGAGTCCTTGTCTGATACAGTCGATCTTGAAAAGCTCTGTATCCTTCTAGAGAGACGTTTCCGGGTACTGCAGGATGTTAAGAAGATTTCTGACGAGATGCGGGACTGCATCTCACGACGTGATGGTGTTTCCACAGAAATCGAGATGAACATGCGGCTGGAAGCCTTGAAGCAGTGTGATGCACTGTGGATGGAGATTCAGGAGATGGGGGAAGCAGGACCGGATTCGGCCGCGACGATACACCGGCTCGTGAATACAGATCCATGGAGAGTGGAGCCGCAGGATGGGCTGGAGCGTAAAGCACTGGAGATTCGGAAGAAAACGATTCCGCTCATTGAAACGATTCAGCGTGAGAATGATGTTCTTCAGCGGCGGCTCGAAGCAAACCGGTCACAGACCATCGCATGACAGAGTGAAGTAATAAAGCAGGTCAAATCGTTTACAATATTCTATAAGGGATCAACAGGATCCGGTACAGAGTTAAGTTTCTGTGCCGGTTCTTTTTGCATACAAGGGAAATCGTTGTATAATGTTTACATCACAGTCCGTCTTTGGAGAACGACCTTTTTGGCGGACCTGTAGGCATTGGACTAAAACAGAGGGGATGTACTTCATGAATCGAACCGTTTATGAGGGAAGATATCTGATTCATATGGTTTCCGCGGTCGTGACGCAGCGGAACAATATACCGTCCAGGATGAATATGGACTGGGAGCGGCTTTTTCACATGGCCGATTATCACGGCATTTCAAACATCATTTATATCGCACTGCTCGGGCAGCGGGAGAGCATCCCGGAGGATCTCGGACGGCGCTTCTATGGGAGATACCAGGAGGCGCTGCATTATTCGGAGATCTACGAGAAGGAGGAGCTTCGGATTCTGCAGCTTTTTGACGACAAGAAGCTGCCGGCGACGGTGCTTGAATCCTCGGCGACGAGACGGCTTTACAGGATCCCGGAAACCGGCGGTAACAGTCCGCTCAGGCTTCTCCTTGATCCGGACAGTTACCGCCTTGCAAAGGGCTTCCTCATCGATCTTGATTATGAGACCGAGGAAACCTTCCAGGATGCCGGTGAGAGCATGCGCGGAAAGAGCGGCTTCCATGTCGAGATTTATTACACACTGCCCTTTAAGACGAAGCAGTACCAGAAGGCAGGTCGTTCGCTTCTCGAGCGGGCCTATGTCGACCAGACCTTCCACGCGATGCATACGTTTTCACTGGAAGCAAGCTTCGTTTACCGGATCGCAGAGACCGCCTATCAGTACTCTACGGACTGCCTGACGATTCGGAAGCTTCTCGATACCTTCCTGTTCTTTAAGGCGTTCCGTGAAAAGATGAACATGAACTTTATCGAGGACCGGCTGAAGGACTTCGATATCCAGGATGTGGCAGGGAGTCTCATCCATGTGGCATCGGCCTGGTTCGGCTCACCGTCCGATGATGTGATGCCATATAATCGGGAGGAAATTCATAGCTACGATGCGATGGAAGCAAGGATTCTCAGCAATGGTGTCATTGGCGAGGTGCAGCTTCCTGAGGTGAAGGCCATCCGTGATGAGCTTCGGAAGCAGGAAGAAAAGATCAACCGTGAAAAGGAGAAAGAAGAGAGGAAGAAGCACCGCTTTGATTTCTGGAACAACTTCGTGCGGACCTTGCTCTGGATTTTCCCGGGCTACAAGTATATGAGCTCGATGTATGGGATTCTCCGGTATCTGCCGTTTTTACTGCCGCTGTTCTGGCTGGTGCGTGGCATCCGGATGATCCTTGCCCCGATTCTTCCGAAGCGGAAGAGAGAGCAGCGGCCGAAGGAACTGGAGGTTAGCGGCGAGACTACAGGCGAAACGGAAGAAGCTGGAGCGGAAGCTTCCTCAAGACGTCCTTCCATCACACCCTATGGCAGGCGAGCCGGCGACGAGAGCGACGAAAAGAGCCGCTCCGGCAGCGCCTATGCGACGAGAACCGTGCTCCGAAGCGATTCGGAAGAGCGTAATGCCGACAGGATCGGCCCAAGCGGTCGGAGTGCAGGCCGATATGGCGCTGGCGCATCCGGGAGCGAATCAGACACCGGTGATGCAGCCGCCCGGAGCTTCATGCGGACGAGAACTGCCGCCCGTTATCCGGGCGGGACGACGGGGACAGGCCCGATTTCAGAGCTTCCAAAGGAGACGAAGACGACCATGGCAATCAGAGAGAACGGCCGGCAGGCCTTCCGAAAGGATATCGAAGCTTCTGCAAAGGAAGATTTCGATGAAAAGAGTGTGGAGACAGGAGAGCAGGAGGCAAATGTAAAGCTCTGGAAGTTTCCGACACTCGAGGAGGCGGAGAAGGAACATCCGATCGAAGCTGGTGCGGCAGCATCAGGTAAAGCGGGTACAGGCAGCGCAGTTGGTTCAGGCAGCTCTGCGAAAACTACAGAAGCGACGTCTTCCTCTGTAGATGCCAATGAAGTGCTCGGTGCACACGTCCGAAAATGGACCTTCCCAACGCTCGATGACGCTGATAAGAATAGCTAAATAAGAAGGTTCCGGGTATTCCGGGATAAAAACAAAACCCGCGCGGTAGTGTATCAAGCTACCACGCGGGTGATTTTTCATTTACAGCATTTATTTTTTTGCTTCTGCGTTTTCAGCAGCAGGGGCATCGTCTTTTTTCTCAGACGCAGCCGACGCTTCCGTGTTCTCGTTACCGGCAGCTGGCGTTTCCTCTTTCTTTTCTTCGTGTGCAGCCGGTGCGTTCTTCTTGAGATCCGCCTTCTTAATAAGGTGCTTCAGGCCGCCCTGAAGGTTTGCAATGTTTTCAGCCTTTGGTGCAATCGCACTTTTATTTTCCTGCTCTGCGATGGACAGCTCCTCACGAAGAATCGAGATCTGCTTCGGCGCATCAATAGCAAGACGAACACCATCCGATGCACTCTCAATGACCGTGATACGGATGCTATTCCCGATCAGGATACTTTCATTTTTCTTTCTTCGTAAAATCAGCATCGCAAAAACTCCTGTAAAGGTTACTTATTATTCTCACCACTAACCGTATCAAAAGCGGACAGCGGCTTCCTGAATTCATAATCTGTGTTGCTGAGGATGACCTGCATGCCGATCCGACGATCCGGATTGATCACGATCGGCGCCTTCATATTGACGGTCGTCTTCAGGTAGTCATTGTGAAGCACGCTGATGACATAATAGGAGAGATCATTCTCCGAATTTACACCGAGATAGGAGAGCTCCTCTGGCGTCAGAATCGGATTATAATCCGGGTCCAGCGTAAAAGGATTCAGCACGACGAACGCAATATCCGGGTTCTCGATCGACTGAAGCAACAGAATCGTGTTGTCCTCATTTTCATCGAGCACCAGCGGGATAAACTTCTTCAGCTCCGTAAAACCGAAGATACCATCCGGGAAATCCAGAAGATCCGATTCCTCATATTCGACAAGCCCATAATCCTTCGTATCGAGTGTCAACATAAAGATACCTCACATGATTCTTTATTATAATCTATTATTGTACGAAATCAAACAGCGAGTTCTGCATGATCTTCGAGCCGACCTGCAGCGCCGCGTTATACGCGAACCGATCAGAATACATCTTCGTGATCGCATCCGCCGTATCGACACCAAGCTTGTCATCATACTCAGTCTGGTACGTATCCTGCTGTACCTGCAGCTGCGACTGCATCGTTGAAAGTGTGTTGTAGGTGACACCGATATGTCTTGTGGTGGAAATAACTCTCGACATCGAGTTGTCCCACTCATCAAGGATGCCACCGAGATCTTTCGTCATAGTGTCACGAAGCTCATTCAACTTAGTTGTATCATGTCCAGCTACGTTTTCTGCATATTCATTTAATTCAGTCTGATAATTGCCGATTCGATCGATTGCCTTCGCGTTGAGACCGAAAGCGGATTTGTTCATATACTCTTTGATTTTAGATCTCAAGTTTGGCAAATTAGATGTTTGTTGCGCCTTGACCTGGTCAGAAGTCATATCATTGGTCACACCCTGATTGTGAAGCGTTCGCATCTGATCAGAGGTGAGACCTGTAATCATATTCAGACCACCAAAATAGGTATCTGGCAGAGTATCACGCTGTCCGGTTACGACTGTACCATATCCAAGTGACATACGGCCTTGCTCTTCCATAGCTGTGGCCATTTTGTCGAGCGCTGCGTTCTGACGATCTGCAGCAGACGCATCCCTTGAAAGTGTAATGTTGCCATTACTATCCTTTAAATCTACCTTATCACCGTTTGCGTCGACGATATCATAGGTGAAGGCACCCTTTCCACCCTCTCCGTCGTCAGCTTCCGGATCATACGTCATCTTAATATGTGTGACATCGGAGTCACCGGCAAACTTGTGATGATAAGTCATCGAAAAAGTAGTTTTGCCAGTGCTATCTGTTGTGAAATCCGAACTGAATGGAACTGTATCCGAGTCATTGCCGCCCATCACGTAGTAGTTCTCGTACTGCAGGTTCAGGTCCTGCGTCATCGTGTTCTGCCGCTGCTTGAGCTCAGTCATAACCGTATCGACGATGCCGGTATCGTCCTGTTCGGTCGCATTGGCCACCTTAATGAGCGTCGTGTTAATGTTACCCATCTCGGTGTGCAGCGCCTTCGAGGAGGCTTCCTGCTGCTCCATACGGTGAAGCACATCGCCGAGGATCTGGTCCTTTGCCTCGACGTCATTGTAGAGATTCTCGAGCTTCTCGCCCTGATAGTAGGCACTCGGGTTATCGGCTCCCGTCGCATACTTCCGGCCGCTCGAAACCTTCTCCATCGATTTGTTGTACTGGCTCTTCAGATTCTGCACGAGCTCGGCATAGGTTTTATAGTAATTATTTGCAACTCTCATAATGACTCCTTCATGCTTCGAAAGGAAAATATATTAACCGGCGATCGAGAGAAGAGACTGGAGGGTCTCGTCAAACGCGTTCATGAGCTTCGCGGCTGCGTTATAGGAGGAAACGTAGGTCATCATGTTTGCCGCCTCCTCATCGAGGCTGACACCGGACTGCTCATCCTTCGACTCCTGGATGCTCGAGAGCACCTGCTTGTTCGAGGTGAGGGCATCGGTGTTGTTCTTCTGGTCGTTTGACAGGGTCGTCGAAATGTTCGCCATGTAATCCGAGAAGGACTTGTGCTGCAGCTCATCATGCGGATGCGTCATACCCTCGATCATGTTGAGGACGGTTGCGTTGGAATCCGCGGATTTATCACTCTTGAGACCAAGCTTCGTGGTGCCGTTTGTCCAGCCGTGGGAAATGGAAATGTTTGCAGCCGTGACACGATTGACATCCTTTGCAGTGTTGTAGCTGCCATTCTTATAGAGCAGTGACTTCTCCGGATTAATAAGGGTCGTGCTGTCTTCTGCGACGTTCACCTGCGCCGTCTGCGTATCACGGTTGACGAGCAGGAGATACTTTGCGCTTTCCGCTGTCAGTTCTTTCAGTGCGTCTTCCTCAGAGACACCGGTATTACCCATATAGTTATACTTATTCATCGTATAAGCGAAGGTTTCTGCCAGGCTGTCGAGACGGTCCATGTAATAATCATAACCGTTATAGGTGCCGGTCTTCAGCGCGCTGGTGCTCGAAGTGCTCAGCATATCGAGGCTTGCCTGCAGAGAGCCCGTCGCAAATCTCGTGTAGGCGCCGTCCGCATCCTGATAGCCAGTGTTTGTGATCATGGACTCATCATCGACAATTTCCGTATAGTCGCCAATGCTTCCATCGGAGCCTGTATTTTTATAGATTGGCGCCTTCGTAAATTTTACAGCGGCGTTCAGCGGATTCTTCTCGCTGGTAGCATTGACGGAATAATCCATCTCGACCTTGCCATAGTTCTTTGACTGTGTCGTCGAGGTACCATGGACGAGATTCAGTGTGTGGAGCTTCGTCATATACTTGGTGCTGCCGTCGGCGTTTTGCTCATAAACCGGCTGGGTCTCATAAACCGGGTTTCCATCGTCATCCTTGAGAACATTACCGTTTTCGTCTTTTTTAGTCACATAGACCGTCTGCGTCTTATAAGTCCCGTCATCATTTTTCTGGTAGATGATATTGCCATCATCATCCGTTTTAACTGTTCCGTCGTCGTTGGTTTCAGGAATCTTTTCGGTCTGGATCACGCCATCATCGTCCCGTAAAGGAACTTTTTCTGTTTGGATGGTGCCATCTGCATTTTTCGCCACCACCGGCTCCTTCGTCGTATAGGTCATATCGATCCGGAGCTGATTCGGGATAGAAGTCTGCTTGCCGGCGTGCTGAAGGTCTTCATTGTAATAGGTAACAGAAATCGGGATGTACTGGGACAGATCATCGATAGCCTTGTTTCGTGCATCCTTTAATTCCAGCGCCTTCTGGCCGAGGATTTCATTTTTATAAATCTTATCGTTCAGGTCGCCGATGGTCTGAAGGAGATTGTTAATGGTCTGTACATAACCATTCTCATCGGTGCCGGTACCATCGATTTTATGGTATTCGTTGGTCTCGGCGGTCTGGATTTTTTCTGCTGCGTTATTAAGAAGGTTGGCGGTTGCTTCAACGGTCGAGCGGAACTGGCCCTGGTAAACCGGATCCTGTACCTTCGACGTGTCCTGCATCGTCGTAAGTGCGGTCTGCACCGCATCGAAGGAGTTTCGGATACCATCCATGTTGGTCTCATCGAGGAAGGCCTGCATCGACTTCAAGGCTTCTGAAGTGATGTCATTGTAGCCGACCTTTGCGTTCTGGTCACGATAGGAAATATCCAGGAACTGATCCCGGACCTGCTGCACCTCGTCGAGTGAAACGCCGTAGCCGACCGCGATATCGTTCGAGTTGGAGTAGTGAGACTGGATGTCCGTATAACCAAGCTCGGATACCTTCAGGTTCTGGCGGGTGTAACCCTCTGTATGCATATTCGAAATATTCTGCAAGGTAACATCGAGCTTCTTCGAGTTACTCTGGAGTGCGGTCAGCGCTGTCGCAAAACCGGCAAATGTTGCACGAATCATAGCAAACCTCCTTTGATAGCGGGGCCAATATTTTTAAATATCATATCAAATCCATTTCAGTATATATATCGGCTTAGAAACTGAAAAAATTACAATTTCATGGCAATCCGCGCGCCACTTATGACAAAAAAAGACTACTGGCAAACCAGTAGTCTTAAAATCAAAAGCCAAATCAAAACACGCCACTCACGCGCGGGTTTCCTTGATCGGCACGACGCCGGGATTCTGCCGGAGCGTTTCTCCGATATCCCGAAGCCGGATCGTCATGATGCGGTTCGTGCTTTCCTCGAGCGATTTCAGCCGGCCGAGCGCCTCGACGAGATCCGTGAAGAGCGGCTCCAAAATTTCCCGGTCTTCATCGGACACGCGATTCAAAATTTCAGAAAAAGAAAGATCTCCGAAGCCAAGTGCTTGAGCCAGCTTCTTTCTACGCATCTCAAGCCCGCGGAAGGAGAGGAGCACCGGCTCAGCGTCCTGCACAGAGGCCCGAAGCTTCGCTGTATCCTGCGTCGAAGCCGCATCCGTCAGCGTCCGTTCGACCTCTGTAAGTTGATTTACGACGTCAAGCTGCTTTTTCAAAACATCAGTGAACTGTGAAAAGGTTTCCTGGTCCTGCATCTTCACTCCTAAATTTATAAACACAAAACAGGACATAGGTAAAGCCTACATCCTGTATTTCCTAATCCGATCGAACGGTACACAGGACGTGGCTAATGTTCACATCCTGCACCGGAGTCATATCAGTCAACGTAGCCAAGCAATCTCTGGGCAACTCTCTGGGAGTTTACCTGATAAGTGCCGGACTGGACACGGGCCTTCAGCTCCGCAACCTTCGATGCGCTGGCGCCCTCTGTCGAGAAGGATTTCCGAAGTGTCTCCGAAACCTTAGCAGCAAACGTATCGTCATCTTCGGCAGCTGCCTTCGATGAAAACTGTGCCTGATCATATTCGGAAGAAATAGAACGGGTAAAGTCCGAATCCTTTTTCTTCGCCTTCAGGCTGCTTCTATAGCTATCGGAGGTGGAAACACGGTCAATATAATGATCTGAATAAAAATTGACGTCCATACATACCTCCTTTTATAATAGCCGTAAGCTTCAGATACGCGGTGATCCTTCACACAGCTTCACGTTCCCTCGCGAAGCCTGTATCTGTAAATTCACGACAAATCCCTGTAAACCTTCAGCTCATTTTAATGCCTCATTTTGTTTACACCTTAATTATCGCCAAAGTTTGTGATAACATAAGGGCAGAAAAAAGAAATTGCGAAAATTTTTCGAATATTTTTTGATGTAAGTGTGTCGATATAAATGTAGATGTCCCATTTTTTGCTACAAGATGTAGTACAATAGTAGCATTATAGTTTAATTGGAGAAAATCAATGCCGAACGTCCTTCAGGTCCAGAGCCCGAATATTCAGAACAACCCGCAGATCCAGAATCCGTCGATCCGCCCCGAGACCATCCACCAGCCGGTCAACCCGAACGCGGTCGGTCAGAGTGGCGCGGCCGGCGAGTCGCAGCAGACCGGTGCCGGCGGCGTCGGCGCCAACATAAATTTCGAAAGTAACTACCAAAGCTTTATCACCCGCCTCACCGAGGGCATGTCCCTCCCGAAGGAACTGGAGGAGCTTCTTTTCACAGACGGCACAGCGCTTCAAACCAGTGCAGCGCAGCTTGGCGATGTCGAGCTCCGTGAGCTTATGGACAGCCTGTTCCAGGACATCGACATGGCGGACGCCGACTCCCTCGTTCAGTTCATGAACAACCAGCAGGCGTCCCAGGTGAAGTTTTCCGGTGAGTTCTTCGACGGTATCCGCACGATGCTGCAGGACCAGAATATCCCGCAGTTCATGAAGGACGACATCGAGAGCTTCCTAAAAAGCTACAATGACTTTGCATCCGGCGCACATCTCTTAAACCAGATGGAGTCACTCGGCGATGACGTTCAGAATCTAATGCTTCCATCCGTCCGCCAGGAATTTGCGGATCTTCTCACGCAGGTACAGTGGACGGCGAATCCCGGCGAGGTCGAGCATAACACCGATGTCATTAATAATAGGATCATTCCCTTCATTTCGAAGTATGTTTCCGCCACCCACAATTACGGTGCCGTCCGGACAGCCGGTGTGCTGTTCTCCCTCTATGCGGTAAAATACGAAAACGGCGGCAGGAGCCAGCTCGAAGCCCTGTTTAAGAAGCTTTCCAGCAATCCGGCCTTCCGTATGTTCTTTAAGCGCGAGCCGGAGGAGGTCTTCGCCGAGGCAATGCAGAATGCTGAAAAGAACCAGACGCAGGCGGCGGAGCGGAACGGTAACCGCTTTAGCGAAGCCTTTTCACGCTTCCTCGAGAAGGGAACTCAAGGCAGCGCCGGTTCTGAAAGCATTGACCGGTATTACCAGGTGCTGAACCAGATGCTGACCAATGAAAGCGTCTACATGCCGCTTCTCCATCTCCTGATTCCCTTCCGTTACCAGCAGAAAAACGTGATGTCCGAGATGTGGGTCGATCCCGACGCCGAGGGCAACAAGGGCGGCGACGGCAAGGGCAAATCCCAGAAGATGTTCATTAAATTTAATATCCAGGGGCTCGGCGATTTCCAGATGATTTCGCTCGTGAAGAACGGCTCGATCGATATGGATCTTTTCGTTCCGAAGGACCTTCCGGAGAAGCCGGAAAACGTGTCCCGGAGCGTGCAGGATATCTTAAGAAGAAACGGCCTCCGCGTGAATCACTTAGGACTCGACACCAACGTCCGCCCGTTTCGTGTCGACGAGGTCTTCCCGGAGATCCAGGAAAAGCAGCGCGGCATCAACGTCGCCGTGTGACGTGTGTCAATGCTTCCAAATGACAGTAACTGTCAGAGTTTGCTGACTCCGAAGCATAGAAGCAGGTGAAAAGAGTTTGTTTTGTGGAAATTCCTGAAATTGAAAGAAATAGGTAATATTTGGGGACTTTTCGGAGACACAGAAACACTTTATGATAAAAATAATCTAGATGAAGTATGGAGGGAAGTGGAAGGGCTTTCTTTCATACCTGAACCATTTAATAAAGAAAGGACACCGGATGGCAGAGCAGAGCTTGCGAAAAAAGAGAGCGGCAGCGCTCAAATATGATCCCGAGAAAAATGGCGCGCCGGTCGTGGTAGCGTCCGGCATGGGCTATACCGCGGAGAAGATCACAGAAACCGCGATGCGCGCCGGTGTGCCGATCTATGAGGACGATTCGCTGTCGACACTTCTCACGAAGCTGAAGCTCGGGACGGAGATCCCGCCGGAGCTCTATCAGGCCATCGTCGAAATCTATGTGTATTTCCTGCATTTTGCCGATAAGGAAAAGCAGAACGCAGGCGGTGCGGCAGGTGCCGGTGGAAACGGATCGGCAGCAGGCGTGGATACAAATGGGCAGGCCGCAGGTAGTGTATCAGGGGCAGGCGTTGCAGCGGCTTCCGTAGGTGGGACTGCGATGGCAGCAGGGGCGAGTGGAACATCTGGCGTGACACTTGGCGAAAACGGTCAGCCATCCAATGGCGGGGTAGCCAATCCACAAGCTGGCAGCGACCTCGTGAATCAGATTCTTAATGGCATCAGCCAAGGGTAAAAAGAGGTGATTTCAGATGAAGCTTTATGAAATCTCAAAAATAGGAAAACGAGCGGCGGTTTCACTCATGATGACCTTCGCACTGAGCACATCTACTGTTGTGTGCGGGATGGAGGCATTGGCAGCGGACAGCACGGCTGCGAAAGAGGATAAAAATCTCATAGAGGATGTGGACGTCAAGTTCACGGATAATTACGGCGATCCGGGCGAGACGCTGGAGCCGACGATCGAAACAAGCACTGCCGATGTAACCGTCAGCGATATCGATTATAGTAAGGATGCGGATAAGTGGACCCCGGGAAAGGATGTCCGCGTTGAAATCACACTGAAGGCGGAGAAGGCGAAGCACTTCCCGGAGAATGTGAGCCGCGCGAATGTGAAGCTAACTGGCGCGAAATTTATCTACGCCGAGGCAGATGATAACAAGCTGACGCTGACGGTTTATTATACGCCGGTCGAGGTGCTCGAGGCGCCGACGAACCTTCGATGGAACGCGAATGGGACGACGGCTTCCTGGAAAAGCGTTGACCATGCAACCGGCTACCAGGTCACACTCTATGCGGATGATAAGAAGTCCGGAAGCGAGAAGGTTTCCGTGCCGGTGGCGGATTTCGCGTCAAAGATCGGGAGCTCTGATGCAAACTACTTTTTCTTCGAGGTGCAGGCCATCCCGATGGACAGTGCAGAGAAGAAGTATCTTAAAGAAAGTGAAATCGTCACAGGCCCGGAAAACACGAGGCATGGCGGAAAAGTCACCGGCACAGGCGCCAACACCGGAGCTTCGACAAGCTCCGGAACCACGTATCATTCGAACACAAATGGCACCGGCTGGCAGCTCGTGAACACGGACTGGTACTATATTGACGCTGCGGGTCGTGCCGCAGTCGGCTGGAAGCAGATCAACGGCAGCTGGTATTATTTTGACGGGAGTGGCAAGATGCTGACCGGCCTTCAGACCATTAATGGCGGCAATTATTTCCTGAAGCCGAGCGGGGAGATGGCCACAGGGTGGCGAATTCTAGGAGACCACTGGTACTATTTCATGACTGATGGTAGAATGATGACAGGATGGGTCTATAGTAGCGGCAAGATGTATTATCTTGACCAGTATGGACAGATGGTGACCAACACTACGGTCGGAAATTTCCGTGTCGGTGCAGATGGCGCCGTGATATACTAATAGCATGTAAAAACGCGACCGGGTGCCAATGCTTACATCCGGTGCATGAAACGGATTTGAATTTATAAACGTGGAAATCGCTGTGGGAAGGAGACCTGCAGCAGGGATGGTTCTTGCGATGCTGATCAAGGGACGGCTCAGTAGACGTGAGAAAGGAAGGACAATGTCTCTGATTAATCCTATAACAGACAAGAGCTATTATGGACTGACTAAGACGTCCGGCGCTTCACAGGTACAGAACCAGACAGCCGGCGTGGATGGACTGACGGCAGCGTATGCAACACAGTCAGCCGAAGAAACCGGCGCTGTACAGACAAGTACAGATGTGCAGTCAACTTCTGGCATCGGTGCTGATACGGCGAAGGATTTGTCGTTCCAGGCGCAACTTCGTGCACTGACTGCGCAGAATGCAGCGCTCACAGCCTCCTTTGGAAGTACGTCGGGTACATCAGGTGCTTCGTCGCTTTTGGGAAATACTTCGTCTTCCTTTCTGGGAGATCGTCCGGATATTTCTTCGCTTAGCAGTAGCGGAACTTCTTCCCTTTATGGAAATACCAGCCAGGCGGCGATGGCCTCCCTTTTAAGCAGCGGCTTATCCTCGATGGGCTCGCTCCTCGGGAGCGCCAGCGGATTATCGGCGGGCTCGTCCATGTATGGCGAAAGCATGGGAATGACGTCCGGGAGTTCTCTTCTCGGTGGCAGCAGCTTAGGATCCACTGCGTCGACCGTCAGTGCGCTGAATACGATTTATCAGGATACCGTCGAGAAGGTGACGGAGGATTTCAGTGGGACGAGAAGCACCCGGTCGGTTGATTTAAACGCAATTTTTGAAGAAGCCTCTGATCGATATGGGATTCCGTCTCGGATTCTGAAGGCGGTTGCGAAGCAGGAATCCGGCTTCAAGACGACGGCTGTTTCAAACAAAGGCGCAATGGGCGTCATGCAGCTCATGCCGGCGACCGCGCGGTCTCTCGGCGTATCGGACCCCTTTGATCCACGGGAGAATATCATGGGCGGTGCGAAGCTCCTCGCTTCAAACCTCCGGGAGTTCGGCGGAAACCTGAGTCTTGCACTCGCAGCGTATAATGCAGGCTCCGGCAATGTAAAGAAATACGGCGGCATACCGCCGTTTAAGGAAACGCAAAACTACGTAAAGTCAATCATGGGGAGCCTGGCGCGCGATGGAGACATTGACGCGATTGGCTATGTCGGCAGCACGAGCGGGCTGAACGGCCTTCTCGGGATCGGTTCGAGCGGCCTCTCGGATATTTCGTCGGTGCTCCAGTCACTTTCGAGTGCGATGGGCATCGGGATGTCGAGCCTCGGTTCGCTTGCATCGATGATGGGCCTCAATATGACCGGACTTCTCGGGCAGGCGTTTTCCGGCAGCGCGTCCGGCTATGGCGATCAGGACGGCGATGGCAAGCTTGACAGCAGCACCTTCGCAAATCTCGTGCAGCTCATGCGGATTGAGATGATGATGCAGGCCGGCCAGACTCTCGGCAATTTCAACTCGGACGATACATCGAGTATTTAAGCATGAAGGAGGCATTACTGAAAGCAGGTGATGTCTCTTAAACGTATCAATTTATATTAAAGTAGGAGACAGCTATGGTTTTGAAGGACACGCATCGTGCATCCATCAACATTGACAAGGACAACAAGATCCCGGTCCGCGTCGTGCACGGCAACGATGCTGAAAAAATCGCGCTGTATTTAGCCGGCGACGAGTACAAGGACACCCGCTACAATGATGTGCAAGTCGATTTTTATGATAACATGCTCGGCATGGTGCGCACGATGTGTAACGTCGTCATCAAGCGGAACCCGAATTATCCGTCCCGCATGGACGAGCAGTGGATGGGCGACTGTACGATCCGCACTGTGCAGGAAATCGTGCAGCGCCAGAAGGATGTCCGTGCCAATGTCTCCATCGAGATTCCTTTCTCCAGTGAGAAGCGGGCGGACTTTTACGGGACCGTCACGAATATTTCCGCCGGCGGTATCTTCATGATCACGTCGGAGGAGTTGGAACCGGGCGAGGTGCTGTCCTTCCGGTACATGTTCCATACGATGGACAGAAGGTATTATGTGAAGACCGTGTGGCGCCGTCCGACCGAGGATGGACATATCGGCTACGGCTTCCAGTTCATTAACCTTCCGTCCGGCGGCGAAGCGGATATCCGCGGCTACGTGTTCAAGGTGCTCCGGGATGAGTATGCGTTCCGTGAGGCGGAGCGGTCACAGTACGAGGACGACATGGCGAAGGTCGGCAACAGTAATCGGTAAGAGGAGAAAGAATGGGATTTTTCGGACGGCTCTTCGGAGGAGATGAGGAGAAGAATACCGGGGAAGAAGCACGGCGGAAGACAGTTTCCGGCTTCCAGGCACTGGAGCTGCAGTCAGCCACCGGCCGGTCCCTTGCGTCCATCGATCCCTATGACGAGGTGCTTTTCACGGAGAATCGCGAGGAAGCAACCGCCAGCATCTCCGTCCGCCGCGAGGGCTCGGTCGAGCCGGTGTCCGTCGTGACCTGTCATCTGCCGAAGGACTCAAACGACCGGACCGAGATGATCCGCATGATGCGCACGCTCAATGAAGACATCGGGGTGGCGCGTCGGAATCATACGAAGGTCCTCCGGGTGCCGACTAATGAATACGACCTATACGCTTATATGCGTAGACGGCCAGCCACCACCATGGATTTCGATGGCATTGAAAGCGCCCTAAAGGAACACAAAAAGGTTCAGGCGATGGATGACCTCGGCACGGCGATCAAGAGTAAGCAGCGCGTCGATTTCTTCATCGCGATGGACAGCCTCTATAATGTGGAGGCCTATAAGATTCTCAAGGATGAATGGAAGAATTACCGAAATGTGATTTTCCATGAGATTGAGCGCGGCAACAACACGCATGTCTTCTGGCGGAATCTCGAGATTCTAAAGATCATTAAAGACACCCCGGAGACGATTCCGGTTGGTCTCGGCATCGTCGGCTCGAAGCCACCGCATTCCTTAAGCCTTGTATCGGACCAGGAGGGGTCTGTCATCGAAAAGGTATCGGTGCTCATCGGCCGCCCGATGAACACGCGCCAGCTTCTTCTTGATGCCCAGTTCAGAGGGCACTTTAATCTTGTGTATAAAACAGGTAAGGAGCGCGGTATGTCTCTCGATGTGATCCGGAGCTCCGCGTGGGACCTCGCAGCAGAGGAAGCACGCTATCGCCTTTCCGAAAAACAGGTAAAGGATTTCACCAGCATCGTCCAGACGGCAATCGAGATGAACCCGCATGCCTTCGCCTTGAAGGCACCATTTAATGACGAAATTCTCATCCGGAATATGTTCCCTGAAGCGGAAACGGGCTTCGCTGTAGACATTGGCGACCAGACCGTCTACTACTACGGCGACGAAGAGTCGATCAGCCTCCTCGTGGAGGGCGTCAATGACATCCACTGGACACAGGACGGCCCGGGTATGTGCCATATCGACGTGCCCGCTGGCAAGAAAATCGAACTTTACAACAAGATGGCGAAGGATGTCTGCTTAAGGTCAAAATATATCCGCGATATGCAGGAAACCCTCCTTAATAATGAAGAAGTTTCCATCAAGGACGCCTACAACAACATTGTCGACCTCGTCGTCCGCTACAACGCGACCGGCTTCACGCTCGACGACCAGATCCAGCTCCTCCAGCACGTCGCCATCCTAAGGGAAAACCCGTCCTACCAGGAATCCATCGTCAACATCATGACCGAAGCCCTCACCGACGAGAACCCGTACCTAAGCTTCGGCGTGAATGATGAAGAAACAGCTCCGCAGGAGATACCAGAAGACAGTTAAGATAAATCGTCCTCAAGTTGAGGACGATTCCGCAAGGGAGGCTTGCTTCATGAATGATACTGATTGTGTATATACTAAAGAAGAAATCAGACGGTTGCTGAAGCCGGTTTTTCTAAGACATGGCGTCAAGCGGGCTGTTTTATTTGGTTCTTATAGCAAGGGCAATGCAGATGGCAATAGTGATATCGATCTCATGGTTGACAGCGGCCTTAGGGGACTTTCCTTTATAGATCTTGTTGAAGATGCCAGGGAAACGACGCATAAAGATATCGATATGTTAGATATCACGCATATCGAAGAGAACTCAAAGGTTGATATAGAAATTAAGAATACAGGAACAGAAATTTATGCGGAATGATATTATCGTTCAAAAAATGCTGAGAATGATCAATACTATTCAGGACTACTGCAAAGATTCGGATTATAGTTCATTCTCAGAAAATTCCATGCTTGTTGAGGCATGTGTCTTTAATCTAAGCCAAATGGGCGAGTTGGTAGCAAAAATTGATGCTGACTTTGAAAAAGAACATACCGAAATACAATGGCGTCAAATATACGGACTAAGAAATCGCATCGTGCATGATTATGAAGGCGTCAATTTAAAACTGGTTTGGCAGATCATACAGGAAGACCTGCCGGAATTAAAAGAAAGCCTAGAAGCGATAAAGTTTGAACAATGAAAATTAACCTTTCGATGATTGTTAAAAATGAAGAACGTTCTGTCCGCCGGTGCCTCCTGGCAGCGGCGGATTTTGTCGATGCGTTCGTGGTCGTCGATACCGGCTCCACCGATAAAACCGTCGAAATCATCGAACAGACCGGAAAAGAACTTGGAAAGCCGACGCACATCGGCCATTTCCAGTGGATCGATGATTTCGCTGCGGCTAGGAACTATGCCCTGGAGCTGTCTGAACAATACGGTGCGGAGTATCATCTGATGCTCGATGCCGATGAGTACCTCCTCAGTGACAAATACCCGGAGACCGTCCCGAAGACGCAGAACACCCATGCGGACCGACAGGTACTCGAGAATTTCATTATCCGCATGAACGAGAAGTACCACGGCGAGTGGATCGGGTGTGTGGGTATCTTCAATCTCCTCCAGGAGAAGGACAACATCGGTCAGTCCCTCGAATACGCCCAGCGCTTCTTCAGGGCAGGCATCCGCTATGCCGGCGCCATCCACGAGCAGCCGGACACAGAATGGCAGCTTGTTGCAGGTCCGGTCTTCTCCGAGCACGACGGCTATCTCCAGCGCGACAAATCCGGTCGGAACCTGCCATACCTTGAAAAGGCAGTGCAGGCACACCCGGAGGATGCCTATCTCCATTACCAGCTGGCTGGCACCTATGGGATAATCGGAGAAAACGACAGAGCAAAGCATGAGTACGAGGCGTTTTATCGACCAGTACAGCAATACTTTCAAATTCAAAAACAAAAAGCAGCTCAGGATAAGACAGAAGAGCAGAACGATATTGAGGATACACAGAATAGAAGCAAAGCCACACTGAATAGTAAAAAGAATGTTGAAGATGTGACGCCCATCCCCGAGTACTACCTCACCGGCACGCTTCGCTACCTCCAGTTTCTCTATCGACTGGACACTGTAGAGAGTCTCGAGACCGCAAAGAAGATCGCCGATCAGGCGGAGGCCTCCGGTGCTTATGCCGAAGACCCCGACTTCTATTATTTCCTCGGTATGTTCTATATGAAGTATGTTCTGAAGGACACAGAGAAAAACATCAGCTTTCTCCGCCGCATCCCCGAGAGTTATCAAAAGTGCCTCCGGATCGGGGAGTCTCACCGTGCAAGAGGCGAGGTCGGCACCGGATCGTTCCAGGCGCTCTATAACCTGGGTCTATGGTATGAGCTGAACGGACAGACGAAGCTTGCCAGAGAATGCTATGAACAGGCAGCAGGTTATCATTACCAGCCGGCAGAGGAGAGACTCCGAATTTTATAATTAAAAACCAAAAAAATTTTGAAAAAGCACTTATCTTTTACCCTACTTTGGCGATAAAATATATGTAACAAAAATAAATCATAAACAAAAGTCCTGATCATTAAAGCAAAGCTCCATCAAGCATATAGGATCAAGCGGGGACAGGGAGGTTCTCACAGGGACGACAATAGGAGGAATTTATGGTTATTCAGCACAACATAGCAGCGATCAACTCGTACAGAAATCTTTCTACCAACACCACGAACCTGAACAAGAACCTCGAGAAGCTTTCTTCTGGTTACAAGATCAATCGTGCTGGTGATGATGCCGCTGGTCTCGCGATCTCCGAGTCAATGAGAAACAAGATCAATGGTCTCGATCAGGCAGAAGCTAATGCTAACGATGCGATCGGACTCATTCAGACAGCTGAAGGTGCTCTGACAGAGACTCACGCAATGCTCGAAAGAATGACAACCCTTGCAACACAGGCTGCAAATGGTACGTATGCAACAGTTCACAATACGGACGGTCCAGCGGCAACAGAATCAGATACTACAGCTCGACGCAACATCGCACTCGAGATGGATGAGCTTCAGAAGGAGATTTCGAGAATTGCTACCGCTACTGATTACAACGGTGTTAGAATCCTCAACAACTCCAAGACAAGATGGTTCCAGATCGGCGCAACGGCAGCTGAAACACTTACAGTTGCTGGTACAAAGATGACAGCAAGTGCGCTTGGCGTATCTGGTCTTGCAGCGAAGATGGACACTGTATCTGGTGCTAACTCAGCTATTACAGCAATTGCTAAGGCTGTTAACTCAGTATCGTACTTCAGAGCTCAGCTCGGTGCTAAGCAGAACAGACTTGAGCATACCATCAACAACCTGAAGGTTTCCAATGAGAACGTTACATCCGCTGAGTCCCGTATCCGTGATACCGATATGGCGAAGGAAATCTCCGCTTACACGAAGAACAACATCCTTAACCAGGCAGCACAGTCGATGCTCGCTCAGGCGAACCAGTCACCGCAGAGTGTACTTCAGCTCCTTGGCTAATCCTAGAGATGCTGATTGTTTCAGAGGAGAGGGAAGGCAATTGCCTCCCCTCTTTTTCTATGCGATAATATAGAAAGCACATCCTTTCATCATGTAAGGAGAGCCCGGGATTTTGTGAAATACTATATTTGTGAAAAGAGATATTATCTATGCAGATTTCGCAGACGATGATCGTGAAAAATGAAGAGCGACATATCGTGAAGGCCCTTAGCTGGGGAAAAGACATCATGTCTGAGCAGGTTGTCGTGGATACGGGCAGCGAGGATCAAACCACCACACTTGCTGAAGAACAGGGTGCTAAGATTTATCGTATCTTTTGGGAGGATGATTTTTCAAAAGCAAAAAACGCTGCGATTGAGCATTGCATAGGGGACTGGATTGCTTTCCTTGATGCTGATGAATATGTCAGAGAAGAGGATGTACATAAGCTTCCGGGAATCATAGAAAAAGCTGACCGCAAAGGCTATGACAGTATCAGTGCTTCCCTCTTGGAACTTGATGATGAAGGTAAAGTCTTCGGTGGCGGTACTCTAGTCCGCTTTTTTAAGAATCAAGCAGATATACGCTATCACCGCTGTATCCATGAGCAGTTGTCAAACAAAATAGAATACGATGCTACACAGGAAATCACGATCTATCATACCGGCTATAGTGCTTCGGAACAAAAAAGAAAACCCTCCGATCGAAATCTAAGACTCATCACGAAAGAGCTATCGAGAAATTCGAAGGATTCGGAGATGCTCGGTTACCTCGGCGATGAATATCGTGCACGTGATCGATATCGAGAGGCGGTGGAATCGTATCAGAAGGCAATCTGTTATTTCCCGGCAAATATAGAGGAATCCAATCAAAGAGCCGCAGTCACGCTTGAACGTTTACTGCAGCTTCATGTTTTTCAGCTTGCCTGGCAGAAGGATCCGAATGGCAAACAGTCGGATATGAAGAGAATTTCTTTGCAGGATGTTGAAACATTATTTCAGAAGGCGATTCAGTATTTCCCGAAGGAACCGGATTATGCTTACCTGATGGGTGAGTATTATTTTGGAGATGGTCAGTATGAGAAGGCAGAAGAATTTTATGGCGATGCGCTGGAAAAGCTTTCAAAATATGGCTTTCAAAATCGCGCGCTGATGCTTGTGCCCCATATCGGAGATACCTACGAGAAGTATGCTTTTTCTCTACTTTCAGCAAATCATGCGAAGGAAGCAGTTGAAATCGCAGTGCAATGTGTCAAGGAAAATCATCAGGCGATGCTGGCGTTAAAGACGCTTCTTTTAGCCTTTACGAAGACAGGAGAAGATGAGACTACCGTACAGGCGATTCTTCAATTTCTGTTTAAAATCTATGACAGAGAAGATCTTCACGATAAAATGATCATGTATTACGCTGCCGGAGATGCACATTGCTTGCAACTAAAAAAAGCGATCATGCAGCTTTTTTCAAAAGAAGAGCAGCAGGCATTGCGGAACGAGCATGTATGAAATTTGGAACAAATATAAGGAATCATGGAGAAGCGTTTCAAACGAAGGACGGGCAAGGCATCGCTATTTTGATACGATAAATGGATTCGAGGAAAATATCATGAAAATGCAGCAGGAATTTTTTGAAGAGGAAGTACGACATGGCTTTTATATCAATCCGTTTATGAAACGCGGCTGGGCGGCTCAGATGGAGGTCCTTCAGGGCATTGATGATATTTGCCGTAAATATAATATTCGGTGGTTCTCACACTATGGAACCATGCTTGGGGCTGTGCGTCATGGTGGCTTCGTCCCTTGGGATGATGATATGGATATTTGCATGCTCCGGGAGGACTATGATCATTTTGCAGAAGCATTAAAACAAGAGCATACAGAGCTTCGCCTCTATGGGCTTCGGGATGACTGCGAAAAGGACGATTTCATTAACTTAATCGCAAGAGTGATGAACTCGGATCGTGTGCTTGCGGACAGAGTCATGCTGGACAAATATCATGAATGTATATTTGCCTGCGGTCTGGATATCTTTATACTGGACTATGTTTCAAAGGATTCCGAATTTGAGAAAAATAGAGAGACGTTAGCAGCTTCCATTCAAACGTTTGCCTGCAACATTAATGAAGATAATACGGTTAGCGATGAAATTCGTCATGGCATGAAGGATCTCGAGGCTATTTTTGATCGGAGGTTTGATTGGAAGAAACCTCTAGACAGACAACTATATCAGATGCTGGATATCTTATATAGTGGGTGTCCGACAGAGGATCGAAGTGACGGTGTTGCGCTTTTACAGGAGGTTTATAATGATTTAAAAAAGCCACCGTTTCATGTGAAGGGATATGATGGCTACTATGAAGTACCGTTTGAGATGATGCAGGTTCGTCTTTCCAAAGGCTTCCTGGAAATGATGAAGATCTACTATTACAATTTTGCGCTCTACTGGCGTGGCGGTGGAGGACATGCGTATCCTTTCTATGAAAAACAGTATGAGCTTTTTACAGATAAGAATATGGAAATTCCATTTTCCTATACCTTTGATGTGAAGGATTTACCGGAAGCAATTCGAGGAAAGACAGAATATCCCAAAGAAAGTGTTCGTCATAGTTTAAGTCTTTTCGATGAAACCATGACAATTGCTACGCAATTACTGGATGGAGGTCAAATATTCTCCGAGACATTCTTGAAAACGCTCGAATTGATGCAGCAGCTTTTAATCCAGATTGGTACAGTCCTTGAATCCGCAAGAGGAGGGGATTTTTCAGCTATTCACAATCTTGAAGGTTTGATCGAAGAAGTATATCAATATTATATTTTTGTACAAAATAGAGTCGGCACTTCGAATGATGAGTATCAAATTAGGTTTGACGCAGTCAAGCGGCTTTATGAAACAACGAAGGATAGTATTTTAACACAATATTTAAATCGGCGTGAGATACTTTTGATTCCATATCGTGCTAAATACTGGTATGCGATGCAATCGATTTATGAACGGTGTCTTCGGGATGACAAAACAGATGTTTATGTCATGCCTGTTCCGCTTCATTATAGGGATGCTTTTGGTCAATTTACGAACACTTTTTATGAAGGGGATTTGTATTCATCGGATTTGAATATTACAAATTATCAGGAATACGATCCTTCAAAGAGAGTGCCGGACGAAATCTATATTGGCACAGATTATGATGATAACAACCCGGTGATTTCTGTTGATCCTGCTTATTATGCTGAGAATCTGGTCAAATGCACGCCTTGTCTTACCTATGTACCATTTATGCTATTAGATGAAAATCTTGGTAATGAATGGCTGATGGAGAAGGAACTAAAGCTTGCCGGCTGTCAGCCGGGGCTTACGCATGTCGACCGCGTATATGTACAGTCAGACAATATTAAAAATCATTTTCTGAAGATTTTACAGGAGTTTGCCGGGGAAGAGGCACTTCCTGCTTTTGAAAAAAAACTGATCGTAGAGCATTATCCGGTTCTTGATTATATTGCCTCCTTAAAGACGGATGATCCGGAGGGAAGAGCGAGAGATTTCTATTACCTTTCGATTGCGGGAATTCTGTATGAAGGGAACAAATATTTTGATGGCTTCCGCGAAAAAGTGCAGGAACTATCGGAGCATGGAGACATTGTCTCAATTGTGCTCGAAAAAAGAGCGGATATCACATTAAACATCGTGGATGCAGAGCTCTATGATAAAACGGAGAGCGTGATAAAGTCACTTTGCAATTTGGAAAATGTTCATAGGATGTCTGAACCGGAGTGCTTTGAAGAACAGGCAAAAGCCGTGGCACAGCAAGACGCTTATTATGGCGACCAGGGACCGGTGACTTGGATGTTCCAGCATTTTCATAAGCCGATTCAAATAAATACTGTGGATTATAATAAACAGTAAACCGATATCCTAAAAGCTAGAGTATAATAGCCAGTATATAAAAGAAATACAGTGCCTGAATCTACTGCATATTTCATTGCGCTTTAACATGGCACGGGCAGGGGACGAAATGAAAAACTTTAAGCTGACGGCATCGATGATGTGTGCCGATTATACAAATCTTGGAAGGGAAGTAAAGGACCTCGAGGAAGGAGGTATCGATTCCTTTCATATCGACATCATGGATGGACATTATGTCGATAATTTCGCCATGGGCTTCAACGATCTTTCCTGCATCGCCGGTCTTACGAAAAAGCCACTGGATGTTCACCTTATGATCGAGCATCCGAGCGACCGAATCGGACTTTTTCTTAAAGAACTTCGTCCCGGGGATACGATTTATATTCATCCGGAGGCGGAATATCATCCATCTAAGGCGATCCAAAAGATCATCGATGCCGGGATGATTCCGGGCCTTGCTATCAATCCGGGCACATCCATCGAGACGATTACGGAGATGCTGACCATCGTCGATAAAGTGCTTGTGATGGCAGTGAATCCGGGTAACGCGGGTCAGATGTTTCTTCCTTATGTCGGGAAAAAGATTGACCGTCTTCTTAAGATGAAGGAAAAGCGGCATATCGAGATCTGGTGGGACGGTGCCTGTGGAGCCGACAAGATACTGACTTATGCGCCGAAGGGCGTAGACGGATTTGTATTAGGAACGACACTTCTCTTTGGCAAGGATCGCCCGTATGGAGATATCCTTCATGACATTCGGAAGCTTGAGATTGGTTGAAGCTTAATGGAAAACGGATTCTATCCATATCATCGATCAATTATGAATATGAGTAAAACTTGTGTGTAGAGAAAGAACGGGATAGTCTTTCGCGGTAGAAAATATGGATGTTGACACAAAGGTTACGGTGATTATTCCGTGCTACAATACAACAAACACTCTGGAAAGATGCTTTAGTTCTTTAAAAGCACAAACCATCGGTATCGAAAACCTGCAGTGCATCTTTGTAGACGATGCGTCTACGGATGGTGGCGAAACCTGGAAACGTCTTCAAGCGCTTGAAGGTGCATATCCGGATCAAGTAGCGATTATTCATCTTGAAAAAAATATGAAGCAGGGTGGCGCGAGAAATGCTGCGTTGCCATATGCAACCGGCAAATATCTTCAATTTATGGATGCGGATGATGCCATGGTGCCGGATATGCTGGAGAAACTGTATCAGCTCGCAGAGCAGAATAAGACAGAAATCATACAGTTTAATCATTGTCTGGACCTCGATGGTCGGAGAGCGCCGCTACAGAATTCTAAGGAGAATAAGTTTATATCTGTAGATGAAAGTCGCCGTCGTCAGCTTTTACAGGGAAGCCTTTTGACGTGTGGCTGTACCAATAAGTTTTATCGGATGAATTTTGTTCGGGCAGCAGGTGTGCAGTTTGCGGAGCATTGCTTTTATGAGGAGCCTCTGTTTGTATTTCCTTTATTCCTCCATCTCAAAAAATATATGACGATTACAGAAGCCCCTTATATTTATTATGTGCATCCGGGTTCTACAGCGACGAGCCATCTTGCCAGCTCGATCCTTGATCATCCGACGGTACAGCTAAAGACCTTGGAGAGATGTATGGAGGAACCGGTACTGTATCAGAATTATCGGGATGATATTGCACGTTATTTTCTTTGGACGTTTATAGGAGAGACGGTTCTTTGGTGTGTCGAAAAGGAAGGCGCAGTGTTGCCACTTGCGTACTTTCAGGAGATGCAGACCGTGTGCCAGAATCTATTCCCGGATTGGCATGATATCGCAGAACGAAACGGATGGAGTGAAGCTTTAGCCTATATACTTTCATTTTCATGTAGTGGAAGCTCCAAATGAGGAAGCCTACCGGGAGTTAGCATCTTATGGCGGTGGGTGGAGCAGCGCTGCATATTATAGTCTGAATTGCCTGGAATATATGCCACAGGGGTTGTAAAGTATGATAGATTTTTCCCGCTATTTCAGAAAGAAAATGATCTTCATGAGATGTCAGAACTGAAGCCTCTTCAAAGAAAATACTATCAATACTGGAGAGATGAAGCGGAAAGAGCCGAGAAAACAATATGTGATATCGGTATCGAAAAAGAGCTTCTTGCATATTAAATTTGAAAGAAAAATCTAGACCATAAGATACGGAAGAAGCGAATATACCGCTTCTTTCGTTTTTTTGTTATAGTATTGGTATATGTCTGATGTAAGCATTGGATGGATGTGCATGGAGGACGGCATGGGTATATATCTTAATCCGGGATCGGAAAAGCTAGCGATTTCCAGGCGGTCACAGATTTATATTGATAAGAGCGGTATCATTCGGAAGCTGAATACTTTTTTTGATACGGAGGATCGGTTTGTCTGTGTATCGCGACCGAGACGGTTTGGCAAATCCATGACAGCGAATATGATTTCTGCTTATTATGACCGGACGGTCGATGGAGAGAAAGTATTTAGCGGACTGGATATTGTGCGTGATAAGTCGGATCATGCGCATATGAATGAATGCGATGTGGTCTTTCTTAACATGCAGGAGTTTCTGAGCAGAACGCATACGATGACAGAATTTCTGAATCGATTGAAGAAATTTGTTCTGTCTGAACTGAAAAACGAATATTCGACTATTGCTTATTTGGATGATCAGGATCTTGCGCAGACGATGGGAGATATTTATGCTACCACAGGGCGGAAGTTTGTTGTGATCATCGATGAGTGGGACTGTATTTTCCGTGAGTATCGGGAGGACCTTGAGGCGCAGAAGGTCTACCTCGATTTCCTCAGAGACTGGCTAAAGGACAAGGCTTACATCGGGCTTGCCTATATGACAGGTATTCTGCCGATTAAAAAGTATGGGACCCATTCTGCACTCAACATGTTTGCCGAATATTCGATGACGAACGCGGTACCGCTGGATTCATATATGGGTTTCACGACGGATGAAGTAAAGGCACTTTCGGAGCAATATCAGGTGAGCTTCGATGAGGTAAAGAGCTGGTATGACGGATATTTTCTAAAGAATATCGGAGATATCTATAGTCCTCGATCCGTCGTTCAGGTGATGAAGACCGGAATTTTTGATGACTATTGGAATCAGACGGAGACCTTTGATGCACTGAAGGTCTATATTGATATGAATTATGATGGACTGCGGGATGCTGTCCTTGCGTTGATGGCGGGAGGTAGGATCAAGATCGATATCAGAACGTTTAGCAATGATATGACGACGTTCTCGGGATATCAGGATGTATTGACGCTGCTGATTCATCTAGGATATCTTGGATATGACTTTGATGAGAAAGAGGTATTCATTCCGAACAGAGAAGTTCTGATGGAGTTCGTTTCGGCGACGAGAGCATCGAAGTGGGATGAAATCATGCATTCGGTTGTGCTGTCGGAGGATTTGCTGCGTGCCGCATGGAAGCAGGACGCAGATAAGGTAGCACAGGGTGTAGAAAAGGCACATCTGGAGACCAGTCATCTTCAGTACAATGATGAAAATGCACTTTCTTATACAATATCTTTGGCGTTTTATGCTGCCAGACAGTATTACACAGTAATTCGTGAATTGCCGACAGGAGAGGGCTTTGCGGATGTTGCATTCATTCCGCGCAGGAAATATGCGGACAAGCCGGCAATGCTTGTAGAACTCAAATGGAAGCAGGACGCGGATACAGCAATTCGGCAGGTTTATGAAAAGAAATATCCCGAAGGACTTTCGGAATATAAGGATAATCTTCTGCTGATTGGCATCAATTATGATAAAAAAACGAGAAAGCACACCTGCATCATTGAAAAGGCATAAAGATGTGGGACTTTGACGCATTACGATATGCGTGTATTGCTTTTTGAGGAATGACTTATGAGGATGGATCCTTCTTTTCTGGAAGAAGAAACAAGACATGGGTTTTTCATAGCCCCGATGGTAAAGCGCTGCTGGGCAGCGCAGATGGAGATTCTTGCAGGCATCGATGCGATCTGTCGGAAATACGGGATCCGGTGGTTTAGTCATTATGGGACGATGCTTGGCGCAGTGCGGCATGGACGATATGTGCCATGGGATGATGACATGGATATCTGCATGCTGCGGGAGGACTTCGAGCGTTTTCAGAAGGCAGTGAAAAAAGAGAACACAGAGCTCCGCCTGTATAGTTTGCTTGATGATCCGGAGACAGAGCGGCAGAATGAAGCTTTCGTAAGCATTATCGCAGTCGTCAGAAATACAGATCGAGTGATAGTGCCGGAAGAATATCACGAAAAATACCATGGCTGTTATTTTCCAGTCGGAGTTGATATCTTCGTCTTTGACTATCTTTCAAAGGATAGTGATTTTGAAAAGAATCGTGAGGACACGGTCTCTTTGCTGGAAAGCCTCGATTTTGAGATCACAAGCAAACAGGCGCTTTCATTCGACACAAAGAAACTTCTAAAGAGAATCGGGGAAGACTACGGGTATAAGTTCCACTTTGACAAGCCATTGACACGGCAGATTTATGTGCTTGTGGACAAAATTTTCAAGGGCTGTCCTTCGGAGGATCGGAGCGATGGCGTCGCGCTTTTGCAGGAGGTTTATAACAATCTGAAGAAGCCTCCGTTTCATGTGCATGGCTTCGATAGCTACTTCGAGGTGCCGTTTGAAATGATGCAGGTGCGTCTTTCATGCGGCTTCCTCGAGATGATGAAAATCTATTACTATAATTTTGCACTCTATTATCGTGGCGGCGGCGGACATCAATATCCGACCTTCGAGCGGCAGCTTGAGGCTTTGTCAGCGGAAGGGGCGACGCTTCCTTTTACCTATACATTTCATCCGGAGGAGCTTCCGGAGAAGCTGCGCGGTGATCGGCAATTTCCGAAGGATACGATGCGGCAATTGCTATCGCTTCTTTCGAAATGTTTCCTTCTTCTGCAGCATACGGAAGTTTCGGAGCATGATATGGTATTGCAGCTTCTTCAAAATATCCAGCAGCTGATGATCAGTGCAGGAAATCTCCTCGAGCAGACGAGAGGTGCTGATTTCCCGACTGTGCATGAAATTGAAGGCTTCTGTGAAGAGATTTACCAGGCATATACGCTGTGCAGTGAAGAGCCTTCACAGCAGCAGGCAGAGGTAATCCATCAAACCATCCGGAAGCTTGCAGAACAGTATTTTGGGCTGCAAGCGAAAATCAATGAGACCTATCTTGATCGGAAAGAAATCCTCATCATCCCATATCGGGCAAAATACTGGTATGCGATCAAGACGGTATATGAAAAGTTTGCTACGGACGATCAGACGGATGTCTATGTGATATCGGTTCCACTGCATCATCGGGCTGCTTTTGGTGAATTTATAGATACCTTCTATGAAGGAAATCAATATCCGGAGGATGTTCCGATCACAGATTATCGACAGTATGATGTGGCAGGCAGAGTGCCAGACCAGATTTACATTCAGTCAGCCTTTGACGGGAACAATCCGACGATTTCGATTGATCCAGCATTCTATTCAGATCAGCTTGCACAGTGTACGCCGTGCCTCATTTTCGCGCCATGGATGCTCCTCGATGAAAATCTCGGCAACGACTGGTTGCTGGAAAAAGAACTGCAATCGATCGGATGCCAGCCGGGCGTCGTGCATGCCGATCAAGTGCTTCTGCAATCGGAAAATATCAGGGATCACTTTTTGAATGTTCTAAAGGAATTTGCAGGGGAAGCGTATTTGCCGGAATTCGAGAAAAAGCTTGTGACCGACAACTATCCGGTTCTTCAATATATCGATTCATTCATCTCAGAAGACGATCCCGTTTCCAATCGTAGAAATTTGTTGATTGAGGGTAACAACGCTGCATTTCATGATACTGATCTGACGGCTGACTACACAGAATGTAAATGGGATTTTTATTACATTTCTGTCGCCGGCGTACTTTACGAGGGAGAAGCCTATCTTAAAGCGATGACAGAGAAGGTGGAAGAGCTGGCTTCATCCGGCGATGTCATCTCACTGGTTGTGGAGGCACGTGCGGAGACGACATTAAAGACAGTGGATTCTGCGCTCTATGATCAGCTTTTCGATGGTGTTAGAAAACTCTCGGAGAACGCTTCTGTTACCGTGATGAAGGAGCCGGAAACACCGGAAGAGCAATATCAGGCTGTCTCTACCCATGATCAATATTTCGGTGACCAGGGACCGGTGACATGGCTTTTCCAGCATTTTAGCAAGCCAGTTCAGATCAATACAATTGATTACAATAAGATGTAAGTGTACATATGTAGGCATTAGGCGAAGACACGGGTTAGGGGGACTATGAAGGTTCTGTATCTGGATAAAGACAGCTTCTGTGCAGAGGATTTTCTGGAGGCGCTTTCGCGGTATGAGAGGCGTGGCGAAAAGACGGAGGTCGTGCGGTGGCGCTTCGAAAATCAGGGCGAGCGGGAGAACACGGCGGTGGAGAAGGCACTGACGGATGCGATTCGGAAGGAGAAGCCGGCTTTTCTGTTTAGCTTTAATTATTATCCGCTGGCGTCGACGGTGGCGAACCGGGAGAAGGTTCTGTATGTTTCCTGGGTGTATGATAACCCGCAGTCGGCGCTTTATTCTTACACGATGATCAATGCTTACAATCGCGTCTTCCTGTTTGATTCGGGGATGGCAGCGGAGCTTCAGAGGAATGCGATTCCACATGTGTATTACCTGCCGCTTGCGGCGTCGGTGCAGCGACTGGATGAGCTGAAGGTGAGCGCGGCAGATCATCAGAAGTATGATGCGGAGGTGTCTTTCGTTGGGTCGCTCTATACGGAGGAGCATACGTTTTTTGACCGGATGGCGGGGAAGCTTGATCCGGAGACGAAGGGGTATCTCTGGGGACTCATGCGGGCACAGCAGCAGGTCTATGGTGTCGACTTAATGCGTCCGGCGCTCCGCAGTGATGTGCTCGATGCGATGTTTTCGGCGCTTCCATTACAGCCGAGAGGTGACAGTGTCGAGACAAAGGAATATCTGTATGATGACTATGTGCTGTCACGGAAGCTGACGTCTGTTGAACGGACGGAGTACCTTGCGGCCATCGGAGAGAAGCATCCGATTTCTGTATATACGAAGGATGCGGGATTTCCGGTAAATGGTATCACCAACAAAGGCATGGTGATGTATTATACCGAGATGCCGCTGGTCTTCAAGTGCTCGAAGATCAATCTGAATATTTCGCTTCGCAGCATCCGGGATGGTATCCCGCTTCGTTGTTTCGACATCATGGGTGCCGGCGGTTTTCTGCTGACGAATTTCCAATCGGATCTGCTTCGGTTCTTCGAACCGGATAAGGATTTTGTCTATTTTGAGAGCGAGGCAGATTTGCTCGCGAAGGTTGACTACTATCTAGCCCATCCGGAGGAACGGGAAGCAATCGCAAGAAACGGATACAATAAAATACGCGATGGTCATACATTTGACCATCGCGTTCACGAGATGATGGAAATTATTACAGCTTCTTGAAATCTGACGCCGGGTGTTTGCAGATCGGGCAGATATAATCCGCCGGGAGCTCCTCATGCGGATAGATGTAGCCGCAGATCGTGCAGATCCAGCCGACCTTCTTTTCGCCTGCCGCATCGGCTTCAGTTGCCTTCGCTTCCGGCTTCGGCTTGATGTTCGCAAAGTAGTAGCTGTAGCTGACGGACGGAGTCTTTGAGAAGACTTCTGCGTCGGTGATCTCCGCGATGAACATCATGTGACTTCCGAGGTCAACAGACTTCGTGACATGCGCAGAGAGGTAAGCATTGGCACCGGTTGTGACGTAGGGGATGCCATTCGCTGCCAGCTTATACTCGAACTTCGCGAGGGAATCCTTCGCGAACTTGTCGACATCCTTGCCGCTCTGATAGCCGAAATGCTCGAAGGTTTCGAACTTCGCATCCTCTGATAAGAAGGTGAGGTTAAACTCGCCGGTCTTCATGATCATGTCGCAGGTGTAATCCGCCTTGTTGAGGGAGACTGCGACGGTCAGCGGATCCGATGCCGCCTGGATACCGGTGTTAATGATACAGCCGTTCAGTTTATCGCCGTCCTTCGCCGTGATGACGAACAGACCATAGGTAAAATTTCTCGTAACTTTCGTGTCCATGGGAAGCTCCTTTCATTGATTTGATGAGTCTATCTTAGCACAAGGACAGGCATATTATCGATGGTATTCTCCCAAAACATCGACCATAATGGGAGAAAAGTGGGACAAATTGGGAGATTATGCTATGAGAAGCTTTGATTATACACATCTTAAGGATCGCACATGGGATTCGGAAATTTTATCTTATGTAGCCCAAATTCACGAATATAAAGGGAAACAGGAATTATATCTTCAATTTAATGGTTCCTGACCCCAATGCTCATAGACCCCAAAATAGGAATATCGAAGCTTGCGCGTAAACGGTTTACTCTACGGTTTAGTACACTATTCCACGGAATATTCTACTTTTATTCCACTTTTCAGTACATCATTCTTCTAAATGTTCCACTATACCGTCATCTCCGCAGCTTCTTTAGCCAGCTTTTTAGCAGAATAATAATCATTGACAGAAATTTTTAAAATTTTACAAGCATCTTCTATGGATGCGTTCAAACCATCGGCAGCATTCTCAACGGCTTTTACTAAAACTTCTGCTCTTGCAACAGAATTACTATATTCAACATAAGTAGTCATCGCAGTAGACATTTGTTTTCTCCCTTCTTCTGTTCTCTTCAAATAGTAAGTGCGCTCACGAAGCTCATCATAATACATATCTTCCGGATTCTTACATTTCATATCGGCGATTAACCTGCCAATCGGAGTCGAGATATCGTTATAAAGTCCATTAACATAAATAATGTGACTGCCATCCTTAATATTCTTGACAGCTTGATTTTTATCATGATTTTGCAATAGACATCTTTCTACATGATATACGGACCATCCAAGCTCAAAATGATCATGATCTGTAATGAAAATCACAAAGCTGTCAGTCAGTTGTTTGGAAACAAGATCGCTCGACAGTTCATTATTTGTATCCAGCATAGCGGAATTATATCTTGCCCTTATGACAGATGCGCCTTCTGAACCATTTTGTATTTCAATGTCATATTTTCGGCTCTTATCATCTTCCGAATAGGCGTCGCATCGTATTGATCGACCAAATAAATTCTTTAACTCCTTTTGTGAGGTCTCCTTGGTTACGACAATGCTTTCATCATCTAGAATAATTCGCACCATTCTTTGGACTACCGGAATATTATCCTCCAGTGCAGTGCTTAGAAACACATCGTCCATATAAGTAAGTTCATCTATGGTTTTGCTCGGAATATTATATCCCATGGGTGATCTCCTAAAAAATGCGACCAAGTCTACGAAGAAAGTATAACATAACAATCATTAAAATTGTATGAATCTTAAGCCATCTTCTCCGGCGAACAAGTTGTAAAACCTGAAAAGCTATGCGAGCTGGATCCGACCGAGATAAACGTGAATAAAAAAGGAAAGCAAAAGCACCGCGATCTTCTGAAGGAAGCAATCATCATGGAGGATGGTAGAAGCATATACGCAATCATCGGCATAGAGGCACAGTCCAATGTCCATTATGCGATGCCGGTAAGAAATATGGTGTATGATGCCATGCGCTATGACGCACAATTGCAGGAAATTCGGCAGCGACACGATAAATGCAAAGATTTACAAGCCGATGAATACTTATCAAACTTTGCCAAAACAGACAAGCTGAAGCCAATTTTTACGCTGACTATTTATTTCGGTGCAAAACCATGGGATGCTCCAAGATCTTTAAAAGAAATGGTGGATTATCCTGAAGCTCTGAAACCATATCTTAATGATTACCATCTCAACCTGCTGGCACCGTTAGAAATTGAAGACTTCAATATCTTTCAGACAGAATTTGGAAAAGTCATGGAATTGATTTCCTCTTACAAGAGCAAGGAATCGATGTATAATAAGTTTGACAGATCCAAATATAACGATATGAGCGATGAAACAAATGATTTCATTACTGCTATAACAGATGGAGAAATTCAATTCAAAAAGGAAGGAGAGAAAAGAATTATGTTCCCGGCATTTGAAGAAGTAAGACGAGATTATATTAGTATCGGAGAAGCCAAAGGGCTTGTTCGTGGCGTGGAAAACTCATCCAAGACATTAAACGTGACCATAAAAAAAGCATGCGATATTTACGGCTGCACACTTCAGGAATACGAAGACGCTAAAGCTCTCCTTGCCAAGGAACATGATTAAGCTGTTCTATCGTTATTTGAAAATAAGATTTTCCAGACGGTGTCCGGAAAATTGACCAGTCTACTTTCATGATCGCATTTTACTGTATTTTTGCAGGTTGATGCCGACACCATACATAATTGGTACATGACGAAAGCACAGATATTCTTCCATACGTTAATGCTTTCCCCTAAACCCGCCGATAAATACTAATAGTAAATATCGTGCAGAAAGCATGCGGCATAGGGCAGAGCATCCCCATCATCCATCACACCCGGCTGATCCAGGTCCATCCCCTTCCCATTCCAATGCTTACACCACCGATGCAGAAGGAAGTACTTGGCATGAGCAAGACGAGACAGAGCAGTAACATAAACCTAAAGCCAACTATGTTTTCAGCAAATCAAATACAAATGACAGAATGAGTCTGCCTGCATCCGATGAAGGATGCGGACAGACTTTTGATTTTAAAGAAGCTATGTAAAGTGAAATGAGGCATTTTATGAGTGACCTACAGTATATCATCGTCCAGGCGGGTGGCAAAGGTTCCCGTATGGAAACGCTAACGAGAAATAGGCCAAAGGCGCTGGTTCCGATTGATAACCTTCCGATGATCTTTCATTTATTCAGAAAATTCCCTGATAAAAAATTCATCATCATCGGCGATTATAAATATGAAGTTCTCGAAAAATATCTGAAGCAGTTTGCAGAGGTTGATTATCGTATGGTTCGCGGTACCGGACACAGAGGTACCTGTGCCGGACTCTATGACGCCATTGATATGATACCGGAGGACAGTAAATTCATGCTCATCTGGTGCGATCTGGTACTTCCGGATACCTATACGCTTCCGGATTCGAATGAAAATATCATAGGCATTTCAAAGGACTTTCCGTGCCGCTGGAGTTATGAGGACGGAAAATTTGAGGAAAAGAGAAGCATAGAGCATGGCGTGGCAGGATTCTTTATCTTTCAAGATAAATCGTATCTCAAGGATGTTCCTGTAGACGGAGAATTTGTCAGATGGCTGCAGTCACAGAACCTTGAATTTGAAGAGCAGCCGCTTCTGAAAACCCATGAATATGGCCTCTTCAGTGTTTGGGATTCTCTTCCGAAACTGAAAACACGTCCGTTTAACCGGATGGAGGAGAGAAACGGAAGGCTGCTTAAAATCCCTGTCGATGCACAGGGACAGAAGCTTGCCGTCCGAGAGCAGAATTGGTACAAAGCGTTAAAGGATAAACATTTCGACAATATCCCTGAAATCTATGACTACGATCCCATCGAGATGGAAAAAATCGATGGTAAAAATATCTATGAATACGCGGATATACCTTACGAGAAGAAAAAGGATATCCTGAAGCAAATAATCGATAGTCTGAAAAGCGTGCATGCAATTGGAAGCGTACCGACTGATGAGGAAAGCTATCGCATCGCCTACCTTGATAAAACCTACGACCGGCTCAAGAAGGTTCGTTACCTGGTTCCCTTTGCAAACGACGAGATCATTATGGTAAACGGCAGAGAATGCAGAAATATTTTCTACCACAAGGATGAGGTAGAAAGGCTTGTCATGAAATATCTGCCTGAAAAGTTTGCTCTTATTCACGGCGACTGCACCTTCAGTAACATGATGCTGAAGGAAGATCAGATTCCCATGCTGATTGACCCGAGAGGGTACTTTGGGAATACGGAACTCTATGGCGACACAGCTTATGACTGGGTGAAGCTTTATTATTCCCTTCTCAGCAACTACGACCAGTTCAATCTAAAACGATTTAATCTTTACATCAACGAAGAGAATGAAGAAAAAATCTATGATGATCGCGGCAACGAAGTAAAGGTAGAACCAAAAAGCGTGAAGCTGGAAATCGCTTCAAATAACTGGGAATCACTGGAGGATTATTTCTTTGAACTTCTAAAAGACGAGGTTACGAGACATCAGATGAAAATATTCCTCGCCATCACCTGGCTTAGTCTTACAACTTATGCGTGGGATGACTATGATTCCATCTGCGGTGCATTTTATAATGGTCTATACTATTTAGAAGATGCACTTTCGATGAACGCGGAGGATGAAAAAACAGAAGCAGTTCCGTTTAAGAGTGCCTATGACTTTTATTTTAAAAAGAATATCGGTTATATCGACCATGCATTACGGTCAGTTCGGAAGGATCAGATGGATCGACTTGTCGATGACTGCGAGGAAACGCTTAGAGCCGGGCATAAAATCATTGCATCAGGTCTCGGCAAGAACGTTCCGATCTGCGATAAGTTCGTAGGGACAATGCTTTCGCTCGGACTGGATGCGGCTTTCATGCACACGAACACTGCGGTACACGGTGATATGGGGATGGTGCATCCCGGCGATCTCGTCATTATCCTGACAAAATCCGGTTCGACGGCAGAATCCGTATATCTTGCTGAACTTCTGAAACAGAGAGAAGGGGTAAAGCTATGGCTCCTAAGCTTCCGCGAGCATAGTGAACTCGCAGATACTATGCCAAACAAAGTGATTGTCAATCTGGAACATGAAGGCGATCTTTGGAATATCGTCCCGAATAATTCTACCACGATCAATCTTCTGATCCTGCAGGAAGTCGCCATGGAGATGTCAAGACGACTAAAGCTTGATCTGGAGAGGGATTTCAAACCAAATCATCCGGGTGGAGCGATTGGAGATAAGCTGAGAAAACGATAATAAATATAATTTCATCTAATTTAAAGAATGTACTTTCATTTTTTTTAAAATTCACATTATGGATGAACACAAAATCATGGAGGATTCGTATATATGGCTAATTACATTGTAACAGGAGGCACCGGTGCGATAGGAAGGGCACTGATCAAGAAATTAGTTAGCGAAGGGAATGAATGTTATGTTCTTTTGCATAGGGGAACAGTGAGGGGAGAAGAACTAAAAAAAGATCCGCACTGTCATGTGATTTCCTTAAATCTAGATGAATATGACAATATGATCCATGCATTTAATCAATGTGGTTTTCCAATTGAAGGTTATGAGGCATTTTTCCATCTTGCCTGGGATGGAACTGCGGGTAATTTTCGTAATGATATGGGCTTGCAGACAAAGAATATTCAAGGAGCATTGGATGCTGTCGATGCAGCATATCGCTTGCATTGTAAAGTATTTGTTGGATCTGGATCACAGGCGGAATATGGAAGGTTTGAAGGTACCTTAACTGAAAAAACCCCATGTTTTCCTGAAAATGGATATGGGATGGCGAAGCTATGTGCTGGATATATGACCAGAGTAAAGTGTGAAACATATGCCATTCGACATGAGTGGGCACGTATTTTATCTATTTACGGTCCGTATGATAGAGAAACTACATTGATTAGTACTGCTGTTCATTCCATGCTTCATAATGAGGATACTGCTTTTACGCCGGGGGAGCAGATCTGGGATTATCTTTATAGTGATGACGTGGCTGAAGCATTATATCTGATGAGTACAAGAGGAAGACATGGTCGCGTTTATGTAATAGGAAGTGGCAAAACGGATAAATTATCCAATTATATTAAGGAAATCGCTATCGCTACAGGATATAATAAACCTATTGGATTTGGAAAAATTCCATATTTTGATAAGCAGGTGATGTACTTAAAAGCGGATATTACTCCATTAAAAATCGACTGTGGATTTGAACCTAAAATTTCTTTTGAAGATGGAATACGAAAACTGGTTGCATTTGAAAAAAGTCGTGGTTAGGTGGATCTTTGATCATCATAATAGATAAGACAGTAGGATATAAAACTTATGAATAAAACACTGGCGATTTGTGTACCTACGTATAATAATCTTAAAGCTATCAGTACATTTTGCAAACAAGAGGTATCGATTTTAGAAGAGCATAATGTAGATCTTTACATTTTCGATTCCAGTATAACAGAACAGACAAAAAAATTCATAGAAGTGTTGAATGAACAGGGGCATAATATTAGATATGCTAGGTATCCGTCTGATATGGCATCTAATGTTAAAGTATATAAGCTTTTTGAATATATTTCTGAAAAACCATATGATTATATTTGGATGATTCATGATCATACGGTATTCACAGTACATGCATTAGAAACAATACTTTCTTCATTGGAACATCACCCTGATTTTATTACGCTTGATATGCATAATGGGGAATATAGATTTTATTTTTTTAAGGATTTAGATGACTTTTTGGTACAAAGTGCTTGGCGATTAAACAGCTTTGGTGCAAGTATAGTTCGGAATGATCGTTTTTTAAGAGGAACCGATTGGAAAAGTATTTCAAATAAATATAATACGAAAAGAACAATAAAATATTCACATATTGGATTGTATTTTGAACGAGCCAGTCAAATTCAAAACTTTAAAGCGGCTATGCTGACATGCAATCGCTCAGATTTTCTCGATTTTCAACGCTCACAAAAAACTACTTGGCATAAAGAAACAGTTAAGTTATGTTATGAAATTTGGGGAAGTGTAATCACTGAATTGCCAAATCAATACAAAATGAAGAACAAAGCTTTACATTCACAGGATTATTGGTATTTATCCAAATATTCTATGTTGAGTTATAAGAAAGATAAGTATTATGGACCGATAGATTTTATAAAATATTATAAGTGGATGAAATTGATATATCCAAAGGATCTCATGAATAACTTTATAATTGCGTTTCTTCCATATGCCATAGCAGATAAAATTATAAATCGTAAATTGTTTAGTGCTATTAAAAGATATTTAGATGATAATATTTATATTTTTGGCGCTGGAAGACATGCTAAAGAGTGCGCGGAATATTTAATAGATCACCAAATCAACTTTAATTGTTTTATTGTAAGTTCTCTATCAGGAAATTCAGAATCTTTATTAAATCATGAAGTTAAGGAAATCAGTGATCTACCAGTTAAAGGAAATATTCTTATGATTATGGGAATAACCACGGAACAGACTTCGGACCTTGAACATTTTTTTAATGTTGGCAGTAAAAACCTTAATATTGAACCATTTCTATTTGTGTAAACATGCGATGTAAAGATATCTATGCTTCGTGGTATACAAAGGCTAAATTATATCGCAGTAGACAAAGTTTATTTTATGATTAAAGAATATGATAACATAAAAAATATTTTGTAAAAGATATTATTAGTTCTGATAATTAAAGGGATTATGAGTAAAAACAACGGCACGAACAATAAGCAGAAGAATTTAATGCGATTTTCTATTTTGATTTGCATACCGACATATAACAATCCAAATTTTATTAAAGAAATCTTTGATACTGAACTTAAAATCTGTAGAGATTTAAATTTTGGTATAGAAATAGATGATTCAAGCACTAATGACGAAACCGCCCAAGTAGTTAGGCCGTTTCTGAAGGATCCGTATGTTTTATATCATAGATATCCTAGCGATATTTCCTCCAATGAAAAGGTATATCGTATTCTTGAATCGGTAGATCAAGATAATGTAAATTATGTTTGGATTCGATCTGATGCCTTACGAGCGTCGGAAATGTTATTAAAATATTTACATCTAAGAATAGCAGAAGGATTTGATCTCATTCTTACAATATACCAAGATACATTAAATGCTGGTGTGCAAAAAGTTGATGATCCACAGTATATTTTTGAAAACTACGCAATGTGGATGTGTCTTTATGGCTCTACAGTGCTTAGAACAGATACATTTTTATTCTCAGTGAATTGGAATTATTACAGAGATAAATATATTAGTTCGATACCAAGTGCCTTGCCCTTTTCACATGTTTGTTTTGAGATGGAGAGAATGCTGGAGTTATCTATTTTCCATGGACTAATATTAAATCTTACAGAGGATTTTTATACAGGGACAAGTAAAAAAAAGAAGTCCTTATGGAATTCTATTACTTTTCAGCTTTGGTTAGAAATATGGCCTGATGCAATCAATATGCTTCCAGCAATTTATAAAAATAAGGAGAAAGTAATTAAATCTTTTGGAACAAATACATATTATTATACATTGCAGTCTTTAAATCAATATGCTTCTGAAGGCATATTAACAAAAGAAGTTCTAGATCACTACAACATTAGAATACAGAAATATGCTGGTGTTTCTATGGAACTATTTCAATCAGTTCTTAATAATAAAAAAATATCAAACCCGAACATTCAAAATGATAATATGATTTTTAAGAGAATTTTTGAGTTTTGCAATCAGTATAACGATATTGTCATTTATGGTTGTGGTGGAATAAGTCGCCGATGGACGTATTATTTAGATAGTATTGGGAAATTTATCAAAGCATTTGTAGTTTCAGATGAAAACCGAGTTAATGAAGTTGGAAAAAAGTTTTTAAATCGTCCGGTTATAACACTTGAAAAATTAAAGAAGGAATATTTAGGAGAAGGAGTTATTTTGGCTCTGAATTCAGGAAATCAATATCAAGTCTATTGGAATATCCAGGATAGTAGAATTTTGAAAAACTGTTTATTTATGCCAGATATTAGGTCGTCCATCCAACTTCATCAAGAATTAAAAAAGATATAATTATTAGAAATGAATAATATAGAACAATTGACATCAACCACTCTTGCAAAAACCTGGATTTTTGATCTGGATGGTACCCTTGTGAAACATAATGGCTATAAAATTGATGGACATGACACGCTGCTTCAAGGCGTGAGGGAGTATCTTAATGCGATTCCTTCGGAGGATAAGATCATCATTCTGACGTCTCGGACAGATGAGTATAAGGATATGACGCTAAAATTCCTGGAAGAACAGGGAATTCGGTACGATGAAATTCTTTTTAACATACCGTATGGTGAGCGAATCGTCGTGAATGATCGGAAGCCATCCGGTCTTGATATGGCGATTGCCGTGAATATAGATCGGGATTGTCCGCGCTTTCCTGAAATTGAGAGAAAGCTATAACTCTATTTTTGAAAAATAGGTTTTTGGGGACGAATGCTAAATATTGCAAGAAGCATGAGCATCAGATCATACTGATGCTTCTTCCGCACTTTAGGAGGGGCGTTTACATTATGGATATAGATCCTAAATCTTTATACTATCTCTATGAGTATACAGATGAGGATGTCATGCCTTATGATGATAATCCGGCGTATCCGCATCTTGAGAACTATGTGAAAACCTGCATCCTGACGAAAGAGGAACTGGAGAAAATACGTTCTGGAGGCAAGCATGGATAAGGAGCATTATAAAGAACTGGTTGCAAACTTATCCCGACTTTTGGATGCGCAGGCCTTTGATGGAATGAAAGTGTATCTCTTCGGGCATTGTAATGCGACGGAAGTGCTTGCGGATGAGATGCTTGCACGGGGGATACAGCCACTGGCGATTCTCGATAATAATAAGGCAAAGTATTCTCTGGTTTATAAAGGAATTCCGGTTTGCCCGCCGAAGGAGGCATTGGAATCAGATGCGGAGAAAGCTGTCGTTTGTATCTCGGCGAGGGCTTATGCTTCGATGGCAAAACAGTTGCGGGGGCTTGGCTTTATTGGAAGAATTGAGAAGATTGTTGATTACGATTCCTTTGCGGAGTATTCGACATCACCGGAAACCATTGAGAAGATGACGGAGCGGTTACATCGGGGACAGAGTGGCGTCGAAAGGGTGAAAGAGAAATACCCAGGAGCGTTTCGACTGTATTGTCCGTTTCGGGCGCTTGGAGATGTTTTTATCATGATGTCGTATCTTCCGTATTACCTTGAAAAAAGAGGCATCGTAGACTACGTTGTTTGCGTTGTGGGGAATGCCTGCGCAAATGTCGTTCGGATGTTTGGCGGAAGAGCAGAGAGTCTTACACAACGTGAGATGGATGAACAAATCCAGGCGGTGATTTATGCGCACGATACGACTGCGTTCATCCCCCATCAGGACAGGCCATATGTGAATAAGCTTTATAAAGCGTTGTATCTCAAGAAAATTCCTTTGGAGATGATTTATAAATGTGGGGTGTTCGGGCTACCGCAGGATACGGAGCCGGTGCAACCGACACAATTACGGATATACGCAAAGCTGGATGAAATACCTGCAGGAAAGTCGGTGATTTTTTCTCCTTATGCGAAGTCGGTTTCAAATATTCCCGAGTCTTTCTGGAAGGATAGGATCGATGCGTATCGACGCAGAGGATATACGCTTTTTACAAATGTTTCCGGGGATGAAGAACCATTAGAAGGAACAATCTCTTTGGACGTACCGCTTGCCGAGATGCAGTCGGTTGTTGAGCGGGCAGGAACGTTCATAGGGATACGGAGCGGACTCTGTGATGTAATTCGATACGCGAAGGCGGAGAAGACAGCGGTTTATCCAGATGTTTACTATAGTGATACAAAATGGAAAATGGAAGAGATGTATCATCTAGAAAGGTGGAATAATCTCGTATTGAAAAATCAATAAACAGTGTATCCGGGAGGGCGGACAGTACCGCTCCTTCCGGATTTTTGATATAGTATAGGGGAGTGCTGGATGGAGGCATTGGAAGAACTGTAAGCATCGGCATAAGGTTCAAAAGGAGCGACGTATGGGTATTTATTTAAATCCTGGATCGGGAAAATTTGAAGAGGCATTGAATTCCGAAATATATGTCGACAAGAGCGGTCTTATTGCCTATACCAACAAGGTTTTTGGAACCAAGCAGAAATATGTCTGTGTCAGCAGACCGCGTCGCTTTGGAAAATCGATGGCGGCAGAGATGCTTTCGGCGTACTATGACCGGAGTGTTAATAGCACTGATCTTTTTGATCATCTTAAGATTTCTGGAGACGCATCTTATGAGAAGTATAGAAATCAGTATGATGTCATTAAAGTCAATATACAGGAGTTCTTAAGCAGGACAGATACGATGACGGAGCTTCTGAATCGTTTGAGTAGATTTTTGTTGAAAGAGCTTATCAGGGAGTATCCGGACGTTGATTATTTGGATGACACAGATATGACCCAGTCCATAGAAGATATTTATGCGAA
>Ga0256404_1000570_pt1 | contig 95709 bp, 54 predicted proteins | sample RumenRJG_01DNA_FD_185990 | JGI IMG/M metagenome (GOLD analysis project Ga0256404, IMG submission 185990) | Bovine rumen microbial communities from Lethbridge, Alberta, Canada - RJG_01 | ecosystem: Host-associated > Mammals > Digestive system > Stomach > Rumen | place: Canada: Alberta | collected... | reverse complement strand
ACATTTCCATAAAGACAATCCAAAGTTCTAGTCATTCCGCCATCGGTCACTTTCACTTTTCCTACGACGGTGGCATTCGCGGGAACGGTATCGCCTTCCTCATAAATCACCACCTGATCGGCAGAACACTGGGGATAGGTTCCCATCAAATCGGCTGTAACTTTCGGATTCATCGCACAACTGGTCAAGCAGACAGCAACGGCTGAAAACAGAACCATTTTCATAAATTCTTTCATTTTCATATTTTTACCTTTTCAATTTACAACCAGAATAATCCTATTTTCGTGTAAGATTCTACTTGTTTTTTACATCTGTCTACAAAATTACAAGTTTTAAAAATTTTCTTCTTAAAAACTATTACACATCTTTACACAAAGTGCAATTCTGTCTTTTCTGCAGAAACGCAAACCTTATTGTATTTTCATAATTCGTTGGTCAAAATCCTTTGACCCCCCACTTTCATCGCCATAAATCTTGTATAGCAAGCGTTTCCTTATATTTGTAACATTCTGCGAAGAAAGCCCCGTTAGGTTACAAATCTCTTTGGGCTTAAAACGAAGTCTTATCAGCATGCAGATGTTCATTTCCTCCTGACGTAGGTTTAATTGATTGTCACAAAGAAGAGCTTGAAATGAAGGCAGTTCTCTACTAATCATATCCAACATTGACTTCCAGTCCGTGGAGGAAGGTAAATTCGCTGGTTTCTGGGCCAAATCTCTAAAGTGTTTTGCAATAGTGGAATTCAGTATCCGTTGTTCCTGCTCAATCGTTCTTTTAAACCTTTCTTTCTCCTTTTGACTGTCCTCTAATTCAACGAGCCTTTTGTAGAGATTTTCTTCTCTGCGAACCATTTCTTCCTCACGCTTTTTATGCCTCAGTATAACAATGTAAAGCGAGAGTATTATGGATAAGCAGAATAAAGATAAAATCCAGACAAGAGAACGTGTAGCCTGTGCTTCACGGCTTTTAGCTTCTGCTAATTTCAAATGACGATTATAGTCATACATAGCCTTCATCCGTTCCACTTCATCCGTTGCCATGTGGGCATAGACGGAATCATTCATCGCGTAACTGTATAAGGCGTATTTGGCGGCAGAGTCAGGCTGGTGTGTTTTCTGAAATAGGAGTGCCAGTCCCCGAGAAGCAGCATTCTGGTTGTTGAAGTCTTTGCCTTCGCGAAGTTCTTTGCGGAAGAAGAACTCAGCGGAATCGTATTTTTCTTTACCCAAATAATATCGTCCTTTGGTGTAATAATAAATCTCACGACCCTTAGCTATTCCATGGTTTTTGTCGAAGAAACCAGATTCTGGTTCGTATATGTCCATGAAGGTTTTGGCTTTGTTCAAAGAATCTTTCTCAACAAGTATTGTAATGGCTCCTCCTAAGATTCCGGCAGACAATTTTTGATATCCGTGTTTTTTTGCCAGCATGGATGACTGTTGGCAATAATAAAGTGCTGAATCTATTTCGCCTTTTCTTTCATAAGCGTATGTTTTCTGGGCATTGTTAAGTATTGCGCCGATAGTATCGTGGGATAACAGAGCGTATTTTACTGACAAATCGATATGTTTCAATTGATCGTCAATCAGATTCTGCTTAAAAAAGATATTTGAGATCTGAGCGTGTATGCGCGTCAACAGATAATAGTCTTTCTCTGTCCCTGAAGTATCTGCCAATGCTAATTGGTAGGCATTCAGGGCCATTGGCATCTCTCCCATATCATAATAGGCTCTTCCTAACAGATAGTGGGCAAGCATCCGTTCGTTGGCGGTACCGTGGCTTTCGTAATAATCAACAAGCAGACGCTGGATACTGTCTGAACGGAAAACCGTATCGCACTTGTTCTGGGCATTGGTGAGCAACAGCAGACGACGCATGTGTTGGCTGCGGGAAAGCCCGTCATCACCGATGCTGTCCAAAACGGCAATGGCCTCACTGGGATTATCAGACATAACGGCTTCTGCCCTGTCGAGCATCCACTGAGCTTCCCTGTTGCCACAGGCACAGAGCAACAGGAGCACAAAAATAATATGGAGCAACCGTTTCAGCATCCGCCTATTCTTTGGTTTTGAGCAAAGGTAACAAATAAAAACAATCTCAAAACAAGAACCACTCGAGTTTTATACATTGTTAACCCTGTTTGTTTTTTTTATGCAGGTTCCTCCCCTCTATCGTTTTAAATCTCCTAAACTAGAAATTTTTGCCTTAAACACTGACACCACCGCACATCCCCGATAAACAAAGGGCTGAAGCGTGACAGTCGGACTGACACCACTGACACAACACTGACACACTTTTTGACGATGACGATGACCTTATAAAGGTTTAAGTGCTTCGCTGTTTAAGCGTCGCGATGCGACTGTTTAAGCGCCTTCGGCTGTTTAAAGGAAGCCTACCCCTAGCCCCTCCCTGAAGGGAAGGGGATATTAACGGAACACGGAGACACAGAGTTTTTTTTAGAACATAATTGCATCCCTTCGGTCAGTAATTGTTCTGAGCCCTAAAAGCAGATAAGAGAGTAATCTCGTCCTCTCGTCCCCTCGTCCTCCCGCTCTCTCGAGAGTGACCTTTAACCGCTGCGTAGCAGCACTTAACCAGTAGCGAAGCTACGATTAACCCTTTAACCTTTTATATGTACACAGAGTCACAGCGTTTTATTATTAAGGAAGGGATTACGATGGGGTGTGAAAATCTCTAGAGATTTTGCTGAAAAAATGGCACTTTTGCCAGGGTAAAAATGAAAGAATTGCGATAAAATCTCTAGAGATTTTATCACCCCTTAGCCTTGTCGGGACATTACAGATGACAGTTTAAGATTGGGATTTGTGGTGGAGTGGACTCGGGAGTAGGCATGTCTCTTTGCCGTGGAAGCATTGTAAGAATGCCATTTAAGCCGTGCTTCCACGCCATTCTTACGAGGTAAGATTGCCATTGATAGAAAAGCTTGTTCGCCTGAATACCAATAATAAAATAATGAGTGAAGAAATTGGATTTTTCGCTCACTTAATCGTATCTTTACTTCACTCCGTTCAATGAAATTGGGCTGCACTCGGGAAAAAAAACAAACAAATTTTGGTTTTTCGCTCACTTAATCGTATCTTTGTCACCATGAAGAAGAAGCGTGTCATATTGCTCTTAGTCGTGCTGGCTTTTCTTTTGCCCATTCATGCCCAAAACGGTATGATTGTGCAGCACTACACGCTGGAGGAAGGACTTCCCAGCAACACGGTGTATTGCTCGCTGAAAGACAAGGACGGCTTCGTTTGGATTGGTACCTGGTATGGTCTCTGTTCCTTTGACGGCAATGAGTTCACGCCTTTCGTCAACCGCACTCAAAAGAAATCGGATATTCCACCGCGAAAGGTGATTTCCCTGGTGGAAGACGGGGACGGATATCTCTGGATAAGAAATACCGACAACCGCCTTTATCTCTATGACAAGCGTGCTGATATTTACCATGAGATCTACGATGAACTGAAGCAGATTTCACAAAACGTACAGGTCATTAAGATTCAACGCATGAGCAACGGGCATGTGCTGTTGCTTACCCGTAACAAGAATCTCTACGAGGCTTTTGTGAAAGAAGACGGCAAGGTCAATATCACCCGTATCTTCGACGGTTCACTGGCTATTGAAGCCATGACGCTCCGCCTGCAGCACAATATTCTCGGAGTGAATGACCAGTATCTCTACTGGCTGGGTACCGACTTCAAACTCGATGTGCTGCCTCGTCCCAAAGGTAATCAGTACCTCTCGCTCATCAAGCCCGACAAAAACTATTCTTTCTATCACCGGCTTGGTAATTCCATCTATGTGGGCAACAACAACGGTGAAGCCTATTTTATTGATGCGGAAAAGGGAACTGTCAAACCTTATACGGATGCTGTATTCCCTGTTTTCATCGATAAAGAGAAAAAGCAATGGTTCTTTGACTATAAAAAGCAAAGTCTTTCTTGTCTGAATCCCACGACAGGCATGCACCAACAGTTCCCTGTTCCGCAAGGCGGAGATATAGCCACCCGTAAATTCTGTGATGCAGGTGTCAACGGTCTCTTCATTCTTCACAACAACGGAGATGTGTGGCGCTACGACCACCAGACGGGGCTCATGCAGAACATCTCTGACTTCCGGCAGTTCTCGTCAACGACTCCCAATTCCCTGCGTTTCTATGACATCGATATAGATGTGGACGGTCAACTTTGGATGTCGTCCACCGGTAATGGTGTTTACAAGGTGAACTTCACCCCGTTCAGCTTCAGTTTCTTTATGCCCGAAGCATTCTCTTCAGAAGGAGAATCAGGTGATACGCAAGGCATCAGAGCTATCTTACAGCAGAAAAACGGTGACCTTTGGGTGGGTACGCGCAACGGTGCTTTGTACTGTGTAAATCCGAAAACAAAGCAGTTGAAGCCTTCAACAGTCAAAAATATTGGTAATGTTTACCACATCATGGAGGATCATCAGGGTAATCTCTGGTTCTGTACGAAAGGAAACGGCATTTTCCGTCGGAATGCTGCCGACAGCGCGCTCATCCATTTCGAGGCAAATCCTAACGACCGCTACTCCCTGAATGACAACCGCGTGTATTATGCTTTTGAGGATTCCAAGAACCGCATCTGGGCCTGTACTTACGGCGGAGGACTCAATCTCATCCAGCAGCGCAACGGCAGGACGGTCTTTATCAACCGCAACAATGAATTCAAGAATTATCCCAAATACGAGCTTTACCTCAGCGTACGTTCCATGACGGAAGACGCGAAGGGACGCATCTGGGTGGGAACCACCGATGGATTGATGTCATTCTCAGGCAAATTCCAGAAGCCACAGGATATTGACTTTGAGATTTACCGTGAACAGCAGGATGCCGGAACCGTGGACAACGACGTGTTCTCACTCTACAGGGACTCAAAGGGACGTATCTGGATGGGCATGTTCGGCGGCGGACTTAACCTGCTGGAGAACTACGACGAGAAGACCCACCGCCCGCAATTGAAGAATTACCCTTTCACCGAACAGCTCAGCGGTAATGTGGTGACAAGTATTATTGAGGACCAGCAGCAGCACCTCTGGCTCTGTACTGAAAACGGACTTTCGAGCCTGAATCCTCAAGAGGAAACAACGTTGCGTAACTACGACCGTTACTCAGGCTTCCCCATCGTCAACGTGGAGGACAACACCATCACCTGTATGCAGGACGGGCGCATCTTCATCGGTTGTCGCCAGGGCATTCTGACCTTCGATCCCAAGGTGGTGATAAGTGAGAACAGCCGCCAGTATCCCATCTTCATTGTGGATTTCCGCGTACAAAACCGTCCGCTTACTGATTTCGACCCTCCTATCTATGAAGGTTCTGTTCGCTATGCCAAGGAGATTGTCCTGAAGCATAATCAAAGCATGTTCTCCATTGAGTTTGCTTCGCTCAACTTCACCGATCAGAATCAGGTATCGTATAGTTACATCCTCGATGGCTATGAAGACCGCTGGCACACGAACGGCTATAACCGAATTGCCTCTTACGCCAACGTTCCGCCAGGCCGCTACACCTTCCGCGTAAAGACCACGGGCAGCAATGTTGCGGAGCGTACCCTTGAGATTCGCATCCTCCCACCTTGGTGGGCAACGTGGTGGGCCTACCTTATTTATACGCTGCTTTTCCTGGCTCTCCTTTACGGGGCTTTCCGTCTGATCATGTATATGATTCGGATGCGCAACGAGACTTACGTGAACGACCGTTTGGCCGAACTCAAGATCCGGTTCTTTACCAACATCAGCCATGAGTTGCGCACACCGCTGACACTCATCAAGAGTCCTATCGAAGAACTGAAAAAGAATGAACGCCTGACCCCTTCCGGCAAGGAATATCTTTCCCTCATTGACAACAACGCAAAGAAAATGCTGCAGTTGGTCAATCAGATTCTGGATTTCCGCAAAGTTCAGAACGGCAAGATGAAGATGCACGTCAGTTATGTTGACCTAAACGAGGTGCTGGAGATGTTCCGTCATGAATATCGTATCTATGCGCAGGAACGCGACATCAGCTACGAATTTCTCTTGCCTGACGAACATGTAATGGCATGGTGCGACGCCCAGAAAATCAGTGTGGTCATCAATAACCTCATCAACAACGCCTTCAAATACACCCATGAAGGCGGAACTATCACCGTCTCATTGGAACAGGGCGAAGGTCAGAAAGCCCTCATCCGGGTGGAAGACGATGGTGCCGGTATTCCAGAAAACAAATTGGAAGAGATTTTTGAACGCTTCGCCATGGCCGAAAACCGCAGCGATGACACCACGGCAACGGGTACGGGCATCGGGCTCTCGCTGAGTCGTGAGTTTGTATTGATGCACCACGGGCATATCTGGGCGGAGAATCTGGAGAAAGGCGTTGCCTTCGTGGTGGAACTGCCTACAGAGAAAGAAAATTTCAACGATGATGAAATAGAAGCGAATTTCTCTTCTACCGTTTCCACTGAAGAAACAGCAAGCAGGACTGAAGAGGAAGAAAGCGAACTGAATAAGGAGGACCAGAAAGGGTCTCCCACCATCCTTCTGATTGAAGATAACATCGACCTGTGCCGCATGCTCGGACTCCAGTTGCAAAGCAAATACACTATACTCATGGCACGCGACGGAGAGGAAGGTCTGAGGAAGGTGTATCAATATCACCCCGATCTCATCGTCAGCGACCTGATGATGCCCAAGATGGATGGTATGGAACTGCTCAAACGCATCCGTCAGGATTTCAACATCTCGCATATTCCTGTTATCATCCTCACAGCCAAACAGGGCGACGAGATTCATATGCAGGCCATCTCCACGGGAGCCAACGCCTATATCACCAAACCTTTCAGCAGCGATTTGTTGCAGGCGCGTATCAGTCAGCTCCTTGAAGAACAGCGCATCTTCCAGCGGAAGATGGTCCTGGCCCCCCAACAACTCCCCCGAGGGGGAGAGCAGGAAGCCTCACCTCGGGGAGGTGCGGAGGGAGCTTCACCTTACGAATCCCACCTTATCCAAAAAGACTTGGAATTCGTGCAGAATGTGCACCAGATTATCGAAAAGAACCTGCAGAACGATGAATTCAATGTAAACACATTGGCAGAAGAGATGGGCCTTTCACGCTCACCCTTCTTCAAGAAACTGAAGAGTCTTACCGGTTTTGCACCCATTGACCTCGTGAAGGAAATCCGTCTTACCAAAGCCCTGCAATATGTGGAAACCACCGATATGAGCGTCACGGAAATAGCCTACACCGTAGGTTTCCGCGATCCAGGCTATTTCATCAAATGTTTCCGTCAGAAATACGGGAAGACGCCCAAGGAATATCGCAACGACATCAGTCGTAAGCCGTAAACGGTTAAAACCGAAACATACAAGAAGGGGCACCATCAACAATGATGATGCCCCTTCTTTTGTTTATACGATTCTTAAAGTGGTGTAAAGCGCAGACGAAGGGTATGCGGACGCTGAGGGATGGCATACTTGGTGAGTACGCCAGGACCGCAAGAACTGTTGCCAAGTCCCATCACGGCACAATCGAGATTCAGCCATACGCAGTCTTCTTCCTTCAGTTCATAGTCGTGGGTGGCGTTGTAGAGTTGCTGCACGCTGTAGGGAAGAGCGGAGAAAGAGAATGTAGAGTGTAGAGTGTAGAGTGTAGAGTTATGATTACCTTGCAAGCCCTTCATCTTGCTTTCCGAAGTTTCCTCTTCTAACGGGAGGGGTTCTATGAGCCAGCCATGACCTTTGTCGTCGGTGATTTTCAGCCATTGCACATCGTCGTGGTTGCCGGAATCTTGGGGACGGGGATAATGGAAATACTGTTCAGCGACCGTACTCTTATAAACATCCACCAAAGCAGCGGCATGGCGATCGGGATAGTTGTCCCACGGGCCGCGGCCTAAATACTCCAGATTCTTCAGTTCCTTGGGCAGTTTCAGGGTGATGCCTAAACAGGGTAATGGTGGAAGCTGACCTTCGGGAATAAGTGAAGAGTGAAGAGTGAAGAGTGAAGAATCTTTTTCCTTTACTATCGAGACGGTCATCCGTATCTGGCCGTTGGCGGTTTTATAGATGTGGGTGCTGTCGTTGACGACGCTATCACGGAGATTATCGAGTCCCTGCTGTTTCCAGTCCTTGGCAATCCAATTGCCGAAACCCTTGTCATTATCGGTGGGGGCACGGAAACAATGAAGAGAGAAAAGTGAAGAGTGAAGAGTGAAGAGTGAAGAATCTTTTCTCTTTCCTCTATTCTCTTTTAGCTTTGGGAGTTTTGCCTTGGGGGCTGTTGCATCAACAAATTGTGTGCGGGCTATTACGTGGCCTTTGGGTGCCCAAGGGGTGGCATCCTTGAGGGAGGCAGTTACATAGAGATAGCCATTGCGCTTTTCTTCCTTGACCGTGATAGTGCTGAGGTCGAAATGGGGGTCGTGCTTCTTGACTTCTACACGACCATTGTTCATCTGGAAGAAGATGGGGGCATAGACTTGCTTCACTTCCTCATATTTCGGAGTCGTATTCCGGTAGGAATCCACAATGCCCTTGATGCAGAAGGCCTTCAGATTGGGATAGTCGTTGAAATCGCCGCCATAAGCTATAAGTGAAGAGTGAAGAGTGAAGAGTGAAGAATCGGCTACCGCGCGAGGATTATTCCTAAAACCTGATACTTGAAACTTGGCACTTGAATCCCCTTGTGACCGGACGGCTTCAATTCCTTCATCTGCCCATTCCCAGATGAAGCCACCCAACATACGGGGATGAGAATAGATTTCATCCCAATACTCCTTGAAATTGCCAAGGGCATTACCCATGGCGTGCGCATATTCGGAAGTCAGCACGGGACGGTTGTCTTTCGTATCGCGGGCAATGGAAAGCAAACGCTCCCAACGGGCATTTTCGGGACGCTCCATATTGTTGTCAGCCACACCGGGATTGAGATATTCATCCTGCGTACGGGGATAGAAACGGGAGATGACATCGACGGAAGAGGGATCGGGATCACCTTGGGCGCCTTCGTAGTGAACTGGGCGTGTGGGGTCGTACTCATGCGTCCATGCGGCGGTGAGGACGAAGTTGGTACCCCATCCTGCCTCGTTGCCTAAACTCCAGAAGATAACCGAAGGATGATTGCGGTCACGGATAACAAGGCGCTGCATACGGTCTATCCACGCAGCAGCCCACGAAGGATCGCTGGCTAACTTACCACGCAAGCCATGCTCTTCAAGGTCAGCCTCATCCATCACGTAAAGTCCGAGAGAATCACATAGTTCATACCAGCGTTCACAATTGGGATAATGACAGGTACGCACGGCATTGATGTTCGCTTGTTTCATCAAGCGGATATCCTGCAGCATGCGTTCTTCAGACATCACCTTACCCGTCTTCGGATCCATTTCATGACGGTTCACACCACGCAGACGAGTAGGAATACCATTGACCAATAACTGTCCGTCACGGATTTCCAGCTGTCGGAAACCCACTTTTGTTGTTATCTTCTGAACGGTTTGATCAAGAGAATCCTTCAGCAGAAGCTCGAGGGTATAAAGATTCGGGGTTTCTGCCGTCCATTTCTTGGGGTTTTTGACAGTAGCCTGCAGCCAACCCCATTTGGGATAGCCACGTTGGGGAGTGCGGTCGTTGAGAAGAGCACCTTTGGCATCGAGATTCAAAAGGGTATCACAACCCACCCTAAGTTCCTCCCGAAGGGAGGGATTTTTAGTGGTAAATAATTCCCCATCCCTTCGGGAGGGGGTAAGGGGGTGGGTAGTGCCGTCGGGATTGTAGAGGGCAGCAGTTACGTAGTAACCTTCGCCTCGCTGACCTTCTGAAACGGCGAGTTCGGGATGAATGATGAGTTGGGCATCCTGATAATCCTTGTCAAAAACAGTACGCACACCGAAATCGCGGATACGGATCTTATCGGTGGCATAAAGATAAATGTCCCGATGAATGCCTGCCAAACGCCATTGGTCCTGATCTTCGAGATAAGAGCCGTCGGAATATTTCAGGACTTCGAGGACAATATGGTTAACCCCCTCCAAACCTCCCCGAGGGGAGGCTTCCTGAACTCCCCTCCCTCGGGAGGGGCTGGGGGAAGGGTTGATATAGGGCGTGATGCGGAACTCAGCGGGTTCCATAGTTCCCTGACTATAACCCACACGCTGTCCATTGATCCATAAATAGAAAGCACTGCTGACGGAACCGAAATGAATATAAACCTCCTTGTCCTTCCATTCTGCAGGGATGGTGAACGAACGACGATAGACACCCGTAGGATTACGTTCTATGAAAGCCGTGTAACGCTCTCTGGGCGTTGTCATCACATAAGGAGGATTAATCTTAAATGTATAGCCGCTACTGCTGTAAATGGGCGTTCCGTAACCATTCATCTCCCAATCCCCTGGAACGGGGAATGTTTTCCATTGGCTATCGTTGAAATCATTTTTCCAAAAACCATCAGGCTGTTCATCGGGTGTCTTTGTCCAATTGAACTTCCAATCTCCATTGAGGGAGATTTCACCCGCATGATGGAAATCTGCACGGGCAGGTTCCCGATTTATCTGAAGGATGCTCTGATTTTCCCAATCGTGGGCATTTAAAGGTAAAAAGGCAAAAAGGTAAAAAGGTAAAAGAACTTTTACCGCCGAACGCACATCTATTCCTTTTAAATGAATCTTTTTCATATCTAATTCTCCTTTTTACTTTTTTACCTTTATTCTATCGTCAGTTTGTCGAATAACATATCATTGATGCCTTCACCTGTAAGCAATACATGATAACGCCCGGCATTGGTCATCGTGCCCGTAGTGATACTGGTCATCTTACGCTTGGTCTTTTTCTGCTGTGTCTGCAGGAAGGTAATGTCATCATCTTTAAAGACCACGCCATTCTGGTCGGTAATTTTCACATGAAGCTTTCGAGGTCCTTCAGGATTATAATAACGGAAACGCAAGGCATAGACTTTGGCGACTCCTACCTGATAATCCCATTCTATCCGGTTCTTCTTCACCTTTCCTTCCACCTCGAGAGCGGGATTGGACTTCGGAGGCAAAAGAGAATCGGGCGTTTTGTAAAGAACATCGGTATCCATGGCTGCCCATAGTGTGGGTTGCTCTGGGGCTGTAGCTGACGGAACTTTGACGGAAGCATCTTCGCTTGCAATAGCAATGGCGGAAATGACAGCCTGTCCTGCTTTCACTTTCGGGAAATGAATCTTGATTTCGTTTCCACTATTGTGAATCTTTGCCGTGCGTTTATAGGGCATTCCGTAATGAGCCTGTGCCCAAATGTCAAGGTTTTGAATAACGGTTTCATCATTGACAGCCACATCAAAGATACGGAAACCTTCCGCATCAGCCATACGGTACCAGGGTTCCGTGAAATAAAGCTCTATCACATAGTCACCAGGAGCTGCTGGGAAATGATAGCTCAATTCATGACGACCAAAACGATTGGTACGGAAAACAGAAGGAAGCGAATCATTAACCGTTTGTGAAGCCTGATAGGGAGAAAGCAACTGATAGCCATCTTTCATAAACCGTTCTGCCCAAGAATGGCTCCACTGGGTGTTATCTTGCATCCAAGTGTTGCCATAACTGTCGGTGTAGGCATCACCGCCGCAGTTCAGCCGATAGAGATAATAGAGACCGTTTGCGGGAGCAAGAACTGATTCTGTTTGTTGAGATGATATCGCAACAGACGAAACGGGCTTTGCATCGGGATTGTAATGGCGCTGATAAGCATAGTAGGCATCCACGGGCTGATCCCATGGAGATATCAGACCTTTGTAATTGAAGGGACCCACTTTATCCACACGGCGCAGGGCCTCATCAGGTTGACGGCGTCCTGGATTGTCATGGCTATTCAAAAGCCAAAGGAACTGTCCGCAGACACTGTCACGAGCACTCTCGGCAAGAACAACCTTTTTCAACAGAAGAGCAGTCTGCGCTTCCTCACCATAGCCCTCTGCCGTATGATTTCCCAACGTGCGCCAAGCACCGTATTCTCCATTGAGAAGTTGATCGGTTTGCTTCAGCTCATTGGCATAATTATCCACGTTGCCTCCATAGGTTCCGCTCCAGTTCTGCACCACATTCCAATCGGTACCTTCACCACCATTGCAGGTAGTGACCAGACGTTGAGTGCCACAAGTGGGATCCATGTCGCGAATGATCTGCGTACACTCTTCGGCAAAATCCTTCGGCAGCGTACTTTCATTCTGTAATCCCCAAAGAACATTCGACGGATTATTGCGGCGTTCCTTCACCCATTGGATGAGATGGCGCTTAAAAGATGTGCGGAACTCAGGCGTATCATACCAGATATGGGCGGAGAATTGAGGCCACCAAAGGATGCCCTCACGGTCGAAGAGTTCCTGATAATGCAGATTATGCGGTTGATGAGCATCACGAAAAGCATTGAAACCAAGGTCGCGCACCATCTTTATACGAGCTTCTATCTGCTCGTTACTGAAAGCATGACTCTGTCCGAATTCATGTTCATATTCACAGGTTCCATTAATAAACACAGGAACACCATTCAGGAAGAAGCGCTGGTCGCCATCTTTCCTTCCCAAAGGCCATGAAACGGTTCGGAAGCCAAAAGGTGTATCGGTGCTTTCGGTAGCCTTGCCATTGCGTTTGATAATGGTGTTCACATTATATAAATATGGATTCTCCAACGACCAGAGCCGGGGATTCTCCATTGGGGCCGTCTGACGGATAACCTTTGTTTCACCTGCAGCCAACGTAATATCGTTTTCGGTTAGGCGAATCACCTGCTTGCCACTCTTCTCACAGAGTTTGTTCACGAGTTGGAAAATAGCAGGAGCCGAACCGTAGTTCTTGATTTCCGTTTCGATATAGAGCGAATCAGTATTCCATACATGTACACCAAAAGGTTCGACACGTACCTCATCAGTCACTTCAAGTGATATAGGACGGTAGATACCAAACGGCTGACTACCTTCGCTGAAACCCCATTCTGAAGAGCAACCACCGCACACCCACGGCATATCGGTAATCTTATCAGGATGGGAAATCGTCATTTCCAACACATTATCAGCCTGTACATAAGGAGTGATATTGACCGTCTCCACCGTACGACCGATATCAAAATGCCCTATTGAATGACCATTCAAAGAAATCGTAGCATAAGTGCCCACACCTTCCATACGGAGGAAATACCGCTTGCTCTTACTGACAGACGGAATGTGGAATGTCTTTCGGGCGAGGCACTCACCATGAAGGTTACCATGCTCTTTCTGTAAAGTGCCATAGTAATCATCGAGATTGAAAGGAACATCCTTACAGAAAGTCTTGCCTTCAAAAGTAATCTCCCATTTGTCGTTTAAAGAGATATTCTGACGGTGACCTGTTGGTTCGGGAGTGGGAAAATTGACTTCGCTCTTTCCCACAAACCTGTTCGTGGCCACAGCAATTCCACGCTGACCGCTGTTGTTCACCGCACAATAGAAATGATAAACTGTATCGTTCCAATTCACCACATAACTCTTATGAGCAAACATTTCATCGTAGGGTTTGGAAGGAATGATGAGGTCGGGACCTGTCCAATCCTGCCAGTTCACCAAATCTTTGCTTACAGCAAAAGTGTTGAAAGCGTTGTACTCACGGGTAGGATTATAAGCCGAGAAATAGAACATGACGAAAAGGTCGCCCATCTTCACGATCTGGGCATCTCCGGTGATGGTGCCATCGGTATCGTGGGCAAAAACAGGATTACCGCTATAGCGCTTCCACTTTTTCAGGTCCTTACTCAGAGCAATACCAATACGTTCGCCTTTAGGATGTGTAGCATCTTTTCCGCCGGCATTGTAATACATCACAAAAGGATAGCCGAAATATTGTTTGGGCATCCGATAGATGGTGCTCTTATACTGCGTGAGTTGTTCCCACCACTGGGCATCCTTTTCATCATAAGAAAGAATGGGCTTCTCCTGACATTGCCAAGGAGATACTTCTCTCCCTCCCCTCCCCCAATTGAAGGAAGCTTCCGTATAGGCGAGACCGATACTTAAGGGAGCATTCACGGCTTCATAGCCCGTACCCGGACCACCGATATAGGTCATCCAATATTTATTCTGATAGGATTGTATCTCGTATGTACCACCCCACTGGTAGTCAATCAATGCCGGGAAACCGCCACGCTGGTTCTTGTCCCATGCCTCTCCCTCGGGGAATGCCAAGGCACGGCCCAAGGTGGTCCAATGCAGCAAATCCACGCTGGTAGCTATCCATGTTTCATAGCCACGCCCATCAGTGCCCTCCTTTCCATCGTAACAAACATAGGTCATATACCAACGACCGTCGTGACGGAACACCGTAGGACAGTCATATTTATGATAGTTGTCAGAGGGAGCAACTACCAAACCGTATTTATAGGGCGTCTTTACGGTCTCGTAGATTTGCTCCATCTGTTTCTGTGTAATCTGAGCCGAAGCGGCTAAAGGGAGAAGAAGACCCACCCCCACCCTCCCTATGAGGGAGAGAGTGATTACATTAAGCAACCATTTTATTCGCTTCTTTATTGGGTGATATTTCATATCGTAATCTTATTAGAGTAATCACCCCCTCCCTCATAGGGAGGGCTGGGGTGGGTCTCTTTATTTTTTTATTTCATAAAAAGCCAATCTACTTCATCGCCAGCACCTTTCAGAGCCGCATCACGAGGTTTCAGATTATCGGAAGTGAAACCTGCAACCATAATGATACCACGGGGAAGGTTCAACTTATGATGACCGGCCTGCAGATGATAGGCGTGGATATTACATGGAGGCATCTGGGTCATGGCAATGGCATTTGTGATAACAGGTTCAGCCTGACCATACTCATTTCCGGTAGCATCCACTTCCAACTTCGGGGGACGTGCCCACTTACGGTCATCATCCACAAAGAAACCTACAAGCAACTGTACAGGTTCGTCACATTCGAACTCAATGGTCGTTCCCTGTGTGCGAGTAACATCTCTGTTGAGGATGAATGCCTGAAGGCCCTTCAGTTCAGGAGCCAACGTATCAACGCGCTCTGCACGCTTCTCAAAAAGAAGTGCACCCTTCTCCAAAGCCGTCGTATTTTCTGGGGAAATCAGGCGAACCTTGGCAGGACGAACAGCAACAAGATTAACATTGGTGTTTTCTGTCTTAGGCAACTTGAGCTGAGCGATATTAGCCTTCAGGGCTGCCAATTCCTCTTCATAGACAGGAAGCATATCAGTCCACGTCTTGAAGTTCCCATTGTCACCACCTACAGGAATACGGCGCTGGGCTGTCTGCATGGAGTTCGCATAGAGGTAAGTTTCAGAGGTTACGGAAGCCAGTTTGCGCCAGGTCTCCATACTCATTTCAAGCAGGGGAACAGCAGCCTCCAGATATTTCACATCCTTACTCCATTTATAATTAAGCACTTGTTGGGCGGCTAAAACCTTCGCACGGAAAGAACGGGCAAAGAGTTCGTAACAGCGCATATCGTTTTGCAATCGGAGAAACTCCTGACTATGACGCGTAACACCCCCAACAGAAGAGATGGCTGCCAAAGCCTTCTCACCGTGAGCCACGCACTGGTCCACGATGTCCAATGGCATTTCGCCCTCATGTGCCTGTTGTTTCCACTCTTTTTCTACATATTCAATGAGTTTCTCACCCTTCGGACCGCAACTTTCATAGAAGCCAGGATAAATGGTGTATTTATAAGGATTCACCAGTTCACTCATCTTCATACCAAGCAGAAGTGTTTGGCGGTTACCTTCCGTAATACCAAAACGGCGGAGCAGTTTCGGCGCGATTTCTCCACTCTCATCATAAGCTTCCAACATCAGGCGGGCAGCTTTCTGATCAATGCCATAATAAAGGGAAAGCTGCTGGAGCCAGAAATCCTGGTCCTCACCGCGATTGCAGTTCCACGCATAACGTCCCCAAACCTTATACCACATCCAGTCGCGGTCAATCTGCAGTTCACGTTCCCCATTAGCAAGTTTGTCTGCCGTATAGGGCCAGTCCCAATAACTGGCTTGCGGATAGAGGTGAAGACCTTTGGAATGGTGCACACGATGCATAGCCTGAACAGTCTTTTGCGTAAAAGCTGGTGATGACCAGCGCCACGGCTCGAGATTTGCCAGAATATGCACATTGTCAATATGCACAGGAGCTGCTGCTGCCAACTGCCGATGCGTCTCACCCCAAGGACCTCCTGGTTCATAAGTAGTCAGTGACTCTCCTGTGTATTTACTCATGGTGTAAATGTTGGGATAGAGCGGCAGTGATTCTTTCAGTACACGCGGACCATCGGTATCGTGGGAACGAAGGATAATGGGCGGTTCATCGGTACGTCCGGAAGCCTTCAGTCCATCCTTGATACCAGGAATAATGGTTTCCTTCATCCACTGCACGTCATCATCATAGGTTGCCATGGCCTCGCCCAGACAAACCAAGAAACCTACCCGTGGGTATTTCTGCACAAAAGCAGCAATGGACTTGCGGGTATAGTCACTGACTAATGGTGTAATCGGCCGGTTACGGTCCTGTGTCCTCATACCGTAATGATCCGCAAAAGGCTTTGACAGTATAATATTATAAAACATCTGTATGATGCGGATACCACGGCGGTCAGCCTCATCGACAAGGAAAGAAAACATCTCCTGATTCTTCTCCATTGTGGCATCATCGACTTCGGGAGCAAAGGGATAATCCTCCAACTTCACCAAAGAGGCAAATGGATGACCATTCCAAAGATACACTGTATTCATATTGTCGGCTGCCAGCATATCCAGATATTTAATCCATAAGTCCTTGTCATAGAACCAAGGAAAATTCTCGGGTGTATAAGGATACTCATAAACCCGATGGCCGGGAAGATAGACCGTCTTCTGCAAACCCACACAGGCACCGCGAAGCACCATCTCAGGGGCTTCGGTAATCGTGGTGATTCCTTCGAAAGAACGATTCATCAAATAGTATTCCTTCAGACGGTTTGCACCATAGATGGCACCTGGTCCGTCATTACCGATAACGTTAATCTTCTTGCCTTTTTTCACAATGGTAAAACCTTCAGCAGGAAGTGACTCTTTCGAAACAGAAAGGGTGATGGTGTAGCCTTGATCAAGGCTCTTCAACAACGAGGCCGCGTATTCAGTTTGCGGGGTGACACTCCCTTTTCCCACCTTGATTTTGGCAGAAACTGAGAGACACAGGGCTAATGTGAGAATTGTCAGTTTAAGCTTCATAGTAATTAATAGGTATAAATGATTTCTTTTCTTGCAGGTATTTCGATACACTCGCCATTGATAAACAGAATACCACGACCGCCGTCACTCCTTACCGAAACCTGACGGCCGTCCATCCTTACGTGAATCTTTCCGAACGGTGTGGGCACTTCGCCCTCCATCCATTCCAGACCGCCAAGCACCGGACGCACCTCGTATTCGGCATAGCCGGGCTTCGTGGGCTTCACGCCCAGATAGTATTTGCCCATCAGATAGACAGGCGAGGCACCCCAGGCATGGCAGAGACTCTTTCCATAGGGACGGCCATACATGGCCAGATGCTGACAGCCCGTCTCTTCGGGATTATATTTTTCCCAAAACGAGGTGGCTCCTTCGCGGAGCATGCCTCCCCAATAGGCCTTTATCTCAGGTAGTACTTCCTTCTGAAGTCCCATCTCACAAAGAGCGGCCAGTTCGTAGAAGCGCATATAGGGGGTGGTGATGGCCGGTATATCCTTATTGAGTATCACGCTTTGCATCATCTGCTGCTTCTCTTCTTCCGAGACAAGGTCATAGAGAATGGCAAACATATTGGGGAACTTCGTTATCTGCGGGTTCATCTGCCCGTCCTCGATGGCATGCAGGAAAGCATGATGCTGCTCACTCCAGAAGAGTTCCTTCACTTTCTTGAGTGTCCGCTCGGCCTCCATCTGGTAATAACCGTCGTCTTCATCTTCACAAATCGTGCAACAGACAGCCATGGCGCGCAGGGCTTCGACGAACAGGATTTGCTCGAAGCAGAGCGTGCCGCGCTTATGCATGGGGAAGTCCACCCAATCGACGAAAATCCAATCGTCGGGCTGGCCTTCCATCAGACCATCTGTGTTTGTACGAATCATACAGTAGTTCATGAGCGTTACCATGCGCGGGAATATCTCCTTCACGAAGGCCACATCGCCTGAATACTGGTAGTAGTCGAGTATCGACTTGAACCAATAAAACGTGTAGTCCATGATGGTATTGACATGGGCCGTCACCGGGTCTTTGCCGCGCAACTGGCGGATGGTACGCTTCACGCAGTCCAGATCATAGCGCAGGTAATAGTTCATCAGGTACGACTGAATGGCATCGCCACTCCAAGTCCATCGGTCACGTTTGATACCATCCATAAAGAACTCACGGGTTGTGAGATCCATCGTATAGGCACCCACTTCCCAGATACGGTTCAGTTCTTCATCATTGCAACGGAAACTGCCACTCTTCTTGTCATCGAAGGGCAGATACTCATAGTCCATTGCAATCTTCCCTATAGTCACATCGGTCTCGATATAAATAAAGCGGAACGCCTTGCTTTCAGGAACCTGAAACCTCGAACCTGAAACCTCGAATTTATCGAGTGTTTCACAATGCTCCTTATCAAGGGCTTCTTCCCTACTCTCACCATAATAAATCTCCACCAGGCCTTCACCTTGGATGTCCTCCAAAACAAGATAACCCATGGTTTCCTTACCAAAGTCCACTAGTAGAGACCCATCATGACCTTTCTTAATATCTACAGCCTTGATGCGCTTGCGGGCCAACTGCCATTCGGAGGGTTTTTGTTCTATGGAGTTGAAGTTCCAGCAACCAGCAGGCACATAGATACCCGAGCCATGCGCCACACCATTTTCGTCAATCCAAATCTTGTCCTCATAAGTGGCCAGCCACGAAGAATCGGTTTGAATAGTTTCGCCTTCAACGAAAAGAGTGGGTGGGGTTGCCTGATTCCAAACCTTGATATTGATTTTATGCTCTCCAGCGGGAATCTCAAACTGCTGAGGTTCTCCAAACCTCAACTTACCGTCGAGCATGAAGTTATAACGTCCTTCTGCAGCAATCGTGATGGTCTCTGCCTTCTTCAAGTTGACCACCGTAGAGAATTCCACAGTGGCCCAATGTGAATCTTGTTTCCAGAACGGTGGAAACATAGCGCCTCTTTCCGTTCGTCTATTGTTGAAACGGTTGCCTAACCATATCTCCCAATCGCCGGGATACCATATCCAGGTGGAGCCTACCCCCCGCCCTTCCGAAGGGAGGGAGCCTTGATTACTTATGTTTGTTGTTTTCGACATTACTTCTTTATGGTCTGATTCCTGCGTTGTTCTTTATACTGTCGCTAACCGCCGGTCCATTGTTCTCCCATACATTACCAGGGCCGTTGGCATTCTTCAGGAACTTGTCAGAGGGTGTCCAGTTGTCGCGCAGGGTGATGTTCGACGATCCTTCGTCGGTATAGAGATAGAACCAATGGTTCGGATCGTGTACGTATGACGGGGTGGCAATATCACGCACCACATTCTCGCTGATAAGCGTACCGGGCTGATTGCCGAGGGTATAGATGCCGGCACAGTCGTACATATGGTTGGCATAGTTATAAATAAGGTTGGCATGCACCTTATTGTCTTTCATGCAGACAAGGTCGCGGTTCCAGCCCCAGCCGAGGGAAATGCCCGTATAGGACACATCGTGAATGGTGTTGTGGTCGATGGTGATGCCTGAAACATAGCCTGCACAGACGGCCACACAACCCCAGTCCTCATTGCTCACATCATAGAACAACGACTGTTCCACGGTCTGCCCGGTACATACCTCGCGGAAGTCGGTGGGCTGATAAGGCAGATGGGTTTCCAGTCCTTCGGGCGAGAACGAGCCGCATACATAGCCGTTCATGGCAATATCAGTAAATGTGCAGTTTGTCGTCGTGCCACGACGACATGCAAAGACATAATCCAGACCGGAACCGCCAAGATGCTCAAAGCGGCAACCATCGAAGCTACAGTCTTCTGTGTAGCGCAGTTCCACGGCAGCATCGGCACGTCCCAGCCATCCCTGGTTGTCCAGTTTGTGATTGTTGGGACGGTCAATCTGCGGGCGCAGTTTATAGGCCTCCATCAGATACATGCCTGCCTGCAGGGGCACGTGTCCTTTCTCAGAGGGACGCATCCACGTGGTATGTGAGAACCGGATGCCTTTCATCGTGATATTACGTACCGGATGCTCGGCAGTGCCTATGAATTCCACCAGTGTTTCCACGACAGGCACAATGGCCTCGCGGATGGTTTCGCCTGCCCGAGGCATGTAATACACTTTGTGCTCGCGGATGTCGTGATACCATTCTCCCGGTTCATCCACCAGTTCCTTGGCATTGGTCAGATAGAAAGGAGAGGGATGTTTGGTGTCGGGTGTCATCGGCGAAGGCCAGGGATGCTCAAACTGCAGTCTTGCCTCGGGCTGATGGAAACGGACAGCCGCGGAGTCGCCTTGTGGGGTAATGCTCTTAATGCGCAGGTTGGAGGTGCACCACATTTCGTGCAGCACCATTTCTGCGTATGGAGCCTTCAGAATCTTCTCGACAGCTTTCCGGGGAACCCACAGGACGTGGTTCTTCTTATCGTAGGTACGGATGCGGTTCATTTGCTCGAAATCACTGACATCACGCGCCCTGACGGCTTTCTGCCCGTTAATCCACAACTGACGGAAGTCAACAGGACGTCCGTTGAAGTCGGGCACATCGGCCACCAGCAACTTCCCCTGACGTTTCCAACCGGTAATCTTCATACCGCCACTGATAACGGCATCCGTTCCCTCGATGGTAAGTCCACTATCTTCAGGACGGAGTCGCAGGGGTTCATAGAGATAATAGGTACCAGCCTGTAGGAAGATAGTCACTTCGGTGGCTTTTCCCAGTCGTCGCATCTCACGAGCCTTGCGGACAGCATCGGTCAGCGACGAGTCGGGAGTGATACGAATGTCTGCTGCATGGGTGTTCATGCAGCAGAGGAACGCAATGAGACCGAGTAATCTTCTCATGATGTTATCGGGCTAAGTTCAACCACAGACTCATGTCCTGAATGCCTCGGTTGTCCCAGGCATAATAGGGAATGAGACGAATACGAACTTTCTGACTGGCTGGCTTCGATAACTCGCGGTAGAGGGTCTGATTGTTCCACGCCTTGCTATTTGCCACCAGAGCATCACCCTCAAGTGCCGTAAAGGAATGGCCGCTTATGGTCATGGGCACTTCCTTCAACTGAATGTCGGCAGGCAGGGCAATGTCGCTGATGCGGTAGTCGCCCTGAATGTCCTGTCCTTCCAAACAATAGACGATTGGTCCGCGCATGACGGCAATCTGGTTCTTGGCCTCCTCGACCAGCGGGTTAGCCTCAACAAGACGTGGACGCATGTCGAGGTTGAGTTCGATAACGTCGCCCTTCTTCCATTTGCGGGTGATGCTGAGGTCGGCATTCTCGCCGTTCACCTTCACCGAATACTTATCACACCAGTTGGGCTTATGCAGTTGGATGGTCTGCAGGTTCTTGGCTTTCTTGATGGTAAGGGTAATTTTTCCGTCCCAGGGGTAGTCGGTCTGCTGTTCTATCACGAGGTCTTTCGTGGTCAGGGTGTTGTTGCCGTAAAGGTTCACCCACAGCGTGTTGCCCGACAATGCGTAGGCATACTCCTGTGCCTGACAAAGGGTGCGCAATGTATTGGGCGGACAGCAGAAGCAGGTGATGTAATGCTGGCGGTGCTTGGGCCAGCGCATGGTGTAGGGAAACTCCTTGGTGCGGCGCAGCGCCTCCGTATAGAAGAAGTCCTTACCATCAATGGAAATACCTGAGAGGATACCATTGTAGAGTTCGTTCTCAATGTTGTCGATATATTTTGCATCACCCGTTGTCTGGAACATGCGCCATGAGAACAGCATCATACCAATCTGGGCGCATATCTCGTTGTGGGCAGCCTCCTGCGGCAACTGGAACTGGCGTCCGTAGGCCTGATGGATTTGCTGGATGGAAGGCTGGTTGTAGGTGGTGCCGTCGGGCGAAACGCCGTCGTAGAGCGCACCGCATCCGCCCATGATATAGATCTTGTGCTGGATGATGTCGTCCCAGATGGCCGAGAGATTCTTCATCAGTTGTGCCTCGCCGGTCTCGGCATAGAGGTCGGCCACACCGGCATAGAGGTAGTTGGCACGCACGGCATGCCCCATGGCTTCATACTGCTCGCGGAACTTATGGCGGTCCTGGTTGTGGTCTTCGCCGTTCTCCACACTGTCGCGGATGGCGATGAGCCCTTTGGCCAGGGTGAGATATTTCTCATCGCCCGTCTCGCGATACATCTCCGCAGCACCCATATAGTGGCTGGGACAGATGGCATTACGCGAGAGTTCGGCCGCGTCGTTGGTCAGGAAGTTGTAGAGGAAGTCGGCAGCCTTCTTGCCACAATCGAACAGGGTGGTCTTGCCGGTGGCTCGCTTGTGGATGATTCCGGCGGTGATGAGATGACCCAGGTTGTAGGTCTCGAAGTTGAGACGTGAGGCAAAGGCGTGTTTCTGGTCCTTGCCGATCTCAATACCGGCTGCATTTTCCGTGTTGGCATGCGAGTCGATGCCGGCATTGCGCTCTGAGATAACCACCGGCGTATGGATGTAACCGTCGGCGCGCTGGGCCAGTGCCACCTGCTCGATGAACTTGTCCATCAGAGCGTCGAGTTTCGGGTCTTTGGTGATGGCATACACCGTAGCACATGCTTCCAACCACTTATACATATCACCGTCGTGGAAAGGAGGACCGTGGTGCTTGCCCTTCACCGTGCCTGCGGCCACCTCGAAGTTGCGGAACCCGTTACTGCCGTGCAGTCCCATGGCATCAATGGTCTCCCAAGGCGTGTTCCAAGTGTCCCACATCGACCAGATGCCCGTGGTTGACATCACGTTGAAACGGTCGCCCCAGAAGCCGCCTGTCCACTTGACAGAGCCCATCGGCGTGTTCTTCATCTTTGCCTGTTGACTGCGGCTCATGTCGGTCAGTCCGCTTTGCGCCATCGCAGAAGCGGTAGCCATCAATGCCACACCTAAAATATAATGCCTTACTGTATTCATAATTGTGAATTTCATTCATGATTTTCGGCTGCACTCAGCATAGTTCAAGCATGCTTGACTCTGCCTTCGTTAGCACGAAAATTCTACATTTTCAAATCTACATTCTATATTCTACATTTACAGTTGACCGCCACGGGCCTTTACCCGCTTGTACCATTCCTCGCGCTCCTTCGTCAGGTCGTAGCCGCGCTTGGCCAGATAGTTGTTGATGCGGCCCTTATATTTGCCGAACACCTCGTGTTTTTTCTTCGAACTCTCGGCATCGATGGCCAGTTCGCGGGCCTCCTTGAGCCAGAGCAGAATCTGCTTCTTCTCTTCATCCTTCAGCGTGGGAATCATGTCGCACTGGGCATCATAGGTCACTTTCACCACTTTGTAGGTCATCACGTCCTTTACGCGCTCTATTCTTGATGGGTCAAGATACTTGGCCAGACTGGCATCGAAGGCGAAGTGCGACCGATAGAGCCGCGAGTCACACTGGGCATTGGCCAGTTTCTTGTCTATCTTCATGAGCGAATCGCGCTCAGCGTAGATGTCATTGAGTTCGAAATAGCGGTTAGCCACGATGTTGCGGAGATTCTGACCCATAGGCGTATAGGTCTGCGAAAATTCATCGGTCACCTTCTTAGCCCGTCCGAGAATCGTCTCCACGTATTGGGGGTCACGACCTTCGGAGTTCAGTTTCACCTCTGGCTCAGGTAGCGAATTGAAGATGCTCTTCAGATAGTTCACATTGTTGGAATAATTGGCCACGACGTTGCGTACCATCGTCGTGTCACGACTACGCTCCACGAAAAGCCACCCTGACCATTTCAACTGATCCAACAAAGCCTTGATAGCCGGCACATCCACAGCCTTATCATCGCGAAGACATACACCGTCGGTATTCGAGGCATGCATTGCACAAATGTTTTCAGCTCCCAGGGTCTTGATATCCTTCAGTAAATCCCACTTGTTCTCCAAAATGGTCTGCCACTTATAGAAAATCTTTACTCCTTTGCTGTTGATTTCCTTCAGGAGTTTCTTATTCCCTTTGGCATCAAGAGGGGTATCGATACCAAAAACCTTTCCGTTTTTGACGGCTGCCTCACCTAAAGCATGCAGACGCTTCACGATTTCCTTGCGAAGCACTTTGTCGGTTGTCCAGTCATTACCGCTACCGCCAAGAGGCAGGAACACTACATTACCACTACCCATACGGTCCATTGTTGCGAAGCAATCGGCAGCCATTTCCATATAGCTGTCTTTTTTGGCGAGACTCTGTCCATAGAAACCACTCATGGCCATGGCACCAATCTTCACGCCCAAAGAATCGGCTACGCGCTTGAAAAGCCTTGCCTGTCTCGGGTCACGCAACTGATTATCAAAGGCTGCTCGTTGTCCAAGACCACCCATGTCGAGTTCCACACCGTCCGCACCTATTTCCTGGGCACGGGAAAATTCACCCAATTTCTGACGTTTCAGAATCATCCAGTCGCAAACACCTACCTGATACTGCTGGGCCACGAGGATATCTGTAGCTGCCAAAAGGAACAGCAATAAAAAAACACGTATTTTGCTCATAGTAAATTAATGACGCAAAGTACGTGCCTTTGTACCTATTATAATAGGGAGGAAATCGAAGGGAACAGAATAGAAAACTAAAGAATAGTTATCTTTTCTCCCATCAGTTCACAGAGATAAACTTCCAATGCCGTGTAGCCTTCGGCTGAAACCACCTTAGTACCATCTGACTTATCTTGGGGATTGAAGCCATGACTGCGCTCCCAAGCGTCAGGCATACCGTCACCATCACTGTCGGGTTCTGGAGTCACTTCCGGATAGGATGGCCAATCCTCAGCATCCGCTGGTGAATCGATGAAACCGGCTTTTTTAAGCGTTTCACCTTGAAATTCAGCCTTTCCTAGTCTCACGTCCCTGATTATTCTTTCCTCCACAGCATCCCGATGAATGGTGCCTGCCTTCTTCAACACCGATTGATAAGCTTTTTTTGCAGATTCCATCGGGGTTTGATAAATATCGTAATGATAAGTGGAAAGCATAACTGGAGATTTCAACGACGCATCTTCAAAACCTGTCCGGTTGCTGATGGCAGTCCAGTTGTCTGCCGTTGCTTTCTTCTCACCTTCCATCACATTGCCATTGAAATACCAACGGGAAGGACTGGTAAGTTTCTTTCCTTTACGCGCCTGACTAATTTCGATGAAATAGCTATCATCAGGCGTGCTGGGACCAGGCTTATAATAGTTGTTTACGAAATTACATTCGTGAGTAGAGCCAGGACCTGCCTCATTTTCACCGCCATAACAGGAATTTCGCTTGCCCCAGTTGTAGTTCACATTGTTGAAGAATTCCATAAACACATTGCGGTCCACACTGGGATTCGTGGCACCGTTCAGTCGGGGAGAACGACTATAATTGTTCATCACGAGGTTATGATGATAGGTGGAGGGCGAACCGCCCCACTGTGCACCATAACTGCGGGCGCCCTTTCCATGACCGGCATTGTAGAGTCCTTCGTGGGTAATACACCACTGCATAGTGGTGAAATGGTTATCATACATCGTGATGTTCTCTTCGGCGCTCCATCCGAAACAGCAGGGATCCACTATTATCTGCTCACCATTCTCAATACCTAAAGAGCCACCAGGAATAAAATCTTTATCGTTACGTAAACCGATACGTCCGCGAATATTGCGGATAATCAAGTTGCGACTACCTCCGAAATTGAGTTTTCCACCGCGATAAAGAATACCTAATCCAGGAGCGGTTTGTCCGGCAATAGTCACATTCTGTAGTTTAGCGCGGATGTCTTTTTTCAATGTGATTATACCCGTCACCCGGAAAACAATAGTCATATCCTTACCACCATTTTGCTGCAAAGCCCAGCGAAGTGATCCTTCTCCGTCATCCTGGAGATTGGTAACGGCCACCACCATTCCACCGCGTCCACCCGATGCGTATTTACCAAAGCCTTCAGCGGTGGGGAAAGCAAGTGTTCCGGAGGGACGATGGTGATTGGCAATTACCTGTTCAGGATCGAAAATTACCGATGAATTCGTGCTTTTTCGAAAAGCCTCATCCACTTTTGCCCAACTGTTCACCTGCTGATATTCCTGAAAAGTAAGCTGTCGACCCCACCCAATACGCTTAGAAACATCGACGGCTTGTCCGCGCTTATCCACGCTTTGGTATTCGGCAAAGGTGGAGTGCAAGCCATCATGGTCACCCATTTTCACCCATCCTGCTTCATGAATGGCATCATTCAACCGGCAATGCATAAAAATACTACCGCAATTATTTGCCCCCCAAGGTCTGCCAAGATAACTTCCATAAGGTTCGGCAGCCCCACTTCGCCGCAAATTACAGGCATAAAAGAAGAAACCAAGAGGCAGAGAACCGCTTTTTACGGAAATATCCTCCGGTGCTGTGATATAGCCATTTCCAATTAGATGAAGGTCACAGCGTTCAAACCATGCTGTTCCGCCAGCATAAATGAAATCCACAGCACCTTCAACCTGACATTCCTTATAATAGGATCGCGTACCTTTCTTCGTACGATGAGTATCCTGCCATCCTTTAAATGCGCAGTGGTAGAAAGTCTGCCGGTCTCCAGCCACATAAACAGCTAAAGCCTGTCCGCCTTCCTTTCCCGAAGTATTACAAAATGTGATGTTTTCCGCATAGAAATCATTGGCATAAACCGACAGAGCCGGTGTCTTGTCGAAAGAAGTATGATGAGATTTCATACCCACGGCAGAAGTAACCACCGTACCTTCACGACTCTCTCCTATCAGTGAGATTTGTTTATTTGCCGGGCGCTGCATTGTACCGATATGCAACTGTTCCGGATAGACACCGTTACTCACACGGATTATCGTCCATTCATTTTCGGGACAGGCATCAATAGCAGCCTGAATAGTGGAATAATCCGCCGCCGCCTTTTGGGAAACAGTGATAACTTGCTGGGCCTGTGCTGTCAGCCCAAAGCATAGACAAAGGAATACAAAAACTTTCTTCATATTCATAAAACGTTTTATTTCTCTTTTCGTAACATAACATAGTATTAAAAGATTTTAATCATCGGTTACAAAACATCAAAGTGTCAGTCTTTTATTTGAATTCATCATCAGAATAACGACATGAACAAGAAATCCATTATCCTAGCAGCTTTTGCAGCCGTTTTCGTTTTGCAAACTGCTCATGCACAGTATCCTCAGCTCACTGATGAGGCTGGTGCAAAAATCAGTAACATGAAAAGACAATGGGCTGCTCATGCTGATTCAGCATGGAAGGCTGCCTTTCCTATTGTGGTGAAAGAAGCAAAAGAAGGACGTCCTTATGTGCCCTGGGCTTCACGTCCCTATGATCTGCGACAAGCTAAAATTCCCGCATTTCCAGGGGCTGAGGGTGGCGGTATGTACTCTTTTGGCGGACGCGGCGGTAAGGTTTATGTTGTAACCAATCTTAACGATTCTGGTCCCGGTTCCTTCCGTTGGGCCTGCGAACAAGGTGGTGCCCGTATCGTTGTTTTCAATGTCTCAGGTATTATCCGTCTGAAATCGCCTATCTACGTACGTGCTCCTTATATCACCATTGCCGGACAAACGGCTCCTGGCGACGGCGTCTGCATCGCGGGTGAGTCTTTCCAGGTGGACACCCATGATGTGATTGTTCGTCACATGCGCTTCCGTCGTGGTGAGACCTCTGTGCTCAACCGCGAAGACTCCTTCGGCGGGAATCCTATCGGAAACATTATGATTGACCACTGTTCCTGTGAATGGGGATGCGACGAGAACATCTCTTTCTATCGTCATATGTTCGATATGCACGATGGTAAGCCTAACCGTAAATCACCGACTGTAAACGTCACTATCCAAAACACTATCTCAGCCAAGGCACTCGATACTTGGAACCACGCTTTTGGTTCTACTATCGGTGGTGAGAACTCTACGTTTATGCGTAACCTTTGGGCTGATAACACTGGTCGTAACCCGTCAATTGGTTGGGGGGGCGTATTTAACTTCGTAAACAATGTGCTCTATAACTGGGTACACCGTACAGCTGACGGTGGTGAGTATTCTACCATGTCAAACTTTATTAATAACTATTATAAGCCAGGTCCACTCACACCGAAGGATAATAATGTAGGCCACCGTATCATCAAGAGTGAAAGCCGCTCAGAGGGATTGTTCCCCTTCAAGCAGTTCGGACGCGTCTATGCCACGGGCAACATCATGGAAGGCTATCCCGAAATCACTAAAGACAACTGGAACGGTGGTATCCAGACTGCAGACAAAGACGGCGATATGGACGAGACCGAAAAGGCCATGATGCGCAGCAATGAGCCATTCGAAATGCCTTTTATCAAGATCATGGGTGCTGAACAGGCTTACAACTGGGTACTTGACAATGTTGGTGCAACCCTTCCATGCCGTGATATCGTGGACCAGCGCATCATTGAAGAGGTTCGTACAGGCCAGGCTTATTATGTAGATAAATATGAAAAGAAGGTGAAGGACAATCCTTATGGTGACATGTGGGGACTTCATGAAAAGTCGAAGAACGAACAGGGAACTTTCAAATACCGTCGTTTGCCACAGGATTCCTACAAGCTGGGTATCATCACCGACCCGCGTCAGATGGGCGGCTATCCCGAATACAAGGGTGAACCGCGCGTAGATACTGACGGCGACGGAATGCCCGATGAATGGGAGCGCGCCAACGGTTTGAATCCAAACGATCCCAGTGATGCTAACGGCGACTGCAATGGTGACGGCTATACCAACATTGAGAAATACATCAATGGTATTCCCACCAGTACAAAAGTTGACTGGCGTGATCTGAGCAACAACTATGACACTTTGGCTGGAAAGACACATCTCTAATTTTAAACACACATAAATGACAGTGGCGGGCTCAGTAAGAGTCCGCCACTTTTTCTTCTACAAAAAAAAGAGCTGCCCGCTGGCAGCTCGCTACATAACCATTTACTTACAACTTATTATTAACCTAAAAAATATTTACCTAATTATTTGTTTATACTCTTGGATGGCTATTTCAATTTTCATCTTCAGCTCTGCCTTTTCCTCTTTGGTAAGAGGCTGAACCTTACAGATGTAACGCCCTACAGCCCTTTTAGCCTTTTTGATGATCTTTTTGCCAGCCATTGCTCTACTTTATTATAAAGACGCTGAATGGCAATATATGTAATCATCAATATTTATATTTATCTCTCTTTTTATCAGACAGCTACATCTATTGTTGCTGCCAGAGAGCGAAGCCGCATAATGCTACGATGCATCAGATTGCGTACACTCTGATAGTTGATACCCATAATTTGGCAGATATCATCATATTTACGCTGCTCTATATAATAGAGGTTGATGATCTGCTGCTGGCGGGGTGAAAGCTTTTCAAAGAACTGTTCTATGCTGGCAGAGAGAATCTGTTGACGCTCCTGACGCTCTAACACAAAAGCATCTGCCTCAGCAATCTTTTTCATATTGACATCATTGATCTCCTTGTCACATAGACGCACATTGCGACGATACTCGTCATTGATACGATTGCGAAGAGATGCGTAAAGATAACTGTCTATGTTCTCAACACTGTCAAGGCTTTCTTTCTTTGTATATAATTTAACAAACACATCCTGGATGCAATCCTTAATCATTTCACGATCGGAGGAGAACCTTGATCCGAAAGCAAAAAGGTTATCGATATGCTTGTCGTAAAGCGTTGTAAAGTTTATCATAAAACTTCTCTAAAGGTTATAGTAGATTTCTGTTTTCGACTGCAAAAATAATAGCAATCGGGACAAAAAAGAGGGAAAAATCGATTTTTAAATGAAAAAATCTGATTTTTCCCTTGATTTTTATCAATTTATGCGAATTCGACTATTTCTTCTGAAGCCATTCAATTTTATGCTTGGGTGCGTACACAGAAGAGATTTTTGCCGATTTCATCGATATTTTCACTTCTCCATTCTTCTCGTCCACGACATAAATATCGTATTTGCCTGGAGCAACATTTACAGAACTGTCACCTTTTGTCTGGTAAATCAGATAACCCAACTTGTCATTTGACAAGATTTTACTGTTTTTACCTTCCAACGGTTTCATTTGGGTGAGGTCTTTCAGCAGTTGATCATTGGAAATCTTCACATTCGGAAGCGATCCGCCTGCCATCAATATTGCCCAACCATACTGGGGATATTGCTGTGAATAGAAAGTGACAGCCTTTTCAGGATAACGGTCACGATACTCACGCACGGCCTTATAAGCCTCCTCTGGTCCAGTTTTTCCTACGGGGAATTTCCGCATCCACTGACGTGGAGCCATATTCTTTCCGGCTTCAGGAGCCCACAATCCCTTTTCATTATAATGCCAATAACGGATATCGATAATATCCACCACCTTATTTAATATAGGGTCAGCCAATAATGCATCTTGTGCATCTTTCGTACAACTGAGTGCAACAAGGGGATGCAATCCTGTTTCTGCCTCCCATTCAGCAATGGTCTCCAGCCAGAAACGGGTAAAATGCAAAGGTCCCGTATATTCACCACTGATGAGATGAACGACATTAGGCTGATTTTTCATCTGTTCCAGACACATACGGATATACTGTCGGTGGAGCGGGCGTAATGCAGGATCATTCTCATTATAGAACTGTTCGGCAATGAAAATACGCTTATCTCCAGCAAACGGGACTGGTTCAGGGAAACTTGTCTGATTCACATTGTTCACAGGTCGCCACGGGCAATCCACCCAATGGGCTCCTGCTTCCAGAATATTATGCTGGAAATAATGCTGATGGAACAAGAAGATTCCCTTATCATTTGTTTTATCCGCAAATTCACGCAAGCGCTGCCAATACCACTGGTTCGGTTTGCTCAAATCATAACGCGAAAGACCATCCCAGGCCCTGCCTTGACCACAACGGGCAAAAGGCTGTTCATAGAAAGGTGCCCACACATCACCGTCCGCACGACGAATACGCTCATGGTCCGTACGCCGCAAGTCATACCAAAGTCCATAATGATGATCAAGGATTGAAAAATGTCTTTTCTGCAGGTAATTCGCCACAGAGTCAATTCGGTCAGTCCAACCCGTCCCCTCTCTTCCAGGCACAAAACGTGTGATGGCAGGTAATGCTCCATGCTGGGTAAAGTTATCCTTCACACGTCCGTTCCACCAAGGAATCGCATAACGGTCGCCTGTCACAAGAGCACCATTAGCTGACAACACACCAGCTTTAGTAACCTCACAGGTTACGGTCGGTGTTTTAGCTGCAACTGTACGATGAACAGTTGGAAGTGAGCTTGCATTCTTCAATCCTTTGGAACTCAAGGAAGCATTATATGGAATGCTGTCCATCCACATTTCCATCGTTGTACGTGGATATTTCAAAGATTCCATCGCCAAAGCCATTGCTTCTTCCACGGTAGGAGAAGTAGAGGCTTCACCAGCTATTTGTAACACATAGCCAGAAACTCCAGTTTTTCCAGACTCTTCAGATAATCTTTTCTCTAACTGATGATAAAATAGGCTTCGGGGCGTAACATGATTATTGGGAGAGGTCCAGTTACCATCACCCGTCATGGTTCCCCAACAGCCATGAGCACTGCTACGATTCAATGAATCAGGTGAATAGCACCACAGAGTACTTGCCGTGCACTGCCAGAACATAGAGTTTGCCGTATTCCAGCCTGTTCCTGTCTGAAATTGCTCCAGATTCTTGAAGACCAAATCATGACCATCGATATTCACAACATCAAAAAGCAGGCCACAGGCCCAACTACCGATGGAACCGCTGAATCCTAAAGATTCTTCACCATCACACTGTACAAAGGCATTCGGACCGGCAGCACAGAAACCTGCCGCAAAGTCATGAATACCTTTACGGGAAACGCAACGCTGGAACAGACACTGCTGACCACGAGTCAAAAAGACCTGTCGGCGCCAACCGCCTATTTCAGAAACAGGCTCAGAGGCAATACAGTCTTCCACAGTTATGCGTGAAGTATGTTTTTGCAAGTTGACAGCAGAACCTGCAAAGTATCTGAAATCAACCCGACGAACCCAGCTGTCGCGCACATTTTCCATAAAGATAGCATCCCAACAATGGTCTTCGTCCTTAGGATTCCAGTCATTTTTCGCCGATTCCATCGTGAGATTCTCGATACCTATCTCTGTGATTTCACCTTCGTTATAACCAGCAATCATATAACCGCCACCTTGTTCTGCTGTCATCGTACAGGTAACCGGAGCATCAATAGTTACTTTATTTCCGTCAATAGCCGCCACTACCCGCTCCCATAGAAGATCAACATCTGTAGGTTTCCATCCCGTATAGTCGAGACCACCGCCGAAATCTTCCATTCGCAAACTGCAGATCCAATCCCATGTAGAAGGACGAAGGATACGGATACGACTGCCCACTTTCAGCCCTGCAGTTGATTCCACATTGAACGCAGTAGCACCAGCTCTCACCGTCTGGTCTGTAATCTTCACCACATCTTTGTTCAACAAATGAGACTGACGCTGTTTGTCAACCATGAAATAGGGACGTTCAACTTCCGCCTTTCCTTCCACATAGAGGAGCGCTCCACGATCGAAGCCGCGTTTAACCAGCACCGTCTTGCCTTTACCCATTCCTCTGAGCACAATACCAGAAGTACTGATACGCAACGGCTCATCCAGAAAATAGGTTCCCTCCCCTATGAGGATAGCCCCTCTTTTCTCCGGTTTCATCGCCGAAACATAGTCGATGGCCGTCTGCAAATCCTCTGCCTTATCTACATACACGACGTTCTTCACATCTGGAATCGCTTGTTCAGATGCCCGATAACCACAAGTGGAATAGTCCATCGGTACATACAACTGCGGTTTCGGCTTGGGAGCAGCCCAAACCACACTGGCCATCATGGCCATATAAAGGAATAAAATACTACGCTGTTTCATATCATTAAGACGTGAATCCAGACGGGATGTAACTACCTTTTAAAAAGGAAAAGCGGACGCATCATTGTGTGATGCGTCCGCCTTTTTATGTGTAGAATAAATTACTCGGCCAACGGATCAAAAGTACCATTGGAACCGCCGTTGTTGTAGTCCTGCCATCCTATAGTCTGGGGCAGACGCTTGTTCTGGTTCTGAACGCCAGAGTTAAAGCCCAGCAGATAGTAGTTAGGACGGAAATTGATATACTCGTCGTTGTGTTGAGAATCGCGAGCATCACCTTTCCTCTCTTTCACCACGAGGTTGTCCTGATACCATGCCTTCAGGTTAGCCAGCTGTTCGTTCATGTCACCCTTGTTAAAGTTCACACCTGCGGGACGCACCAGCTTACCTGCCAAATAGATGTTTTCGGGCATTGTCTTAGCCTGTTCCATCGTCGCACCTTCATGTGAAGCCACATAAGCCTTTGCAATGCTGTCGATGGGAGAGATACCATATTGTGGCATTTTTGTGGTGAGCAGCGGGTCGCCGTCCCACTGGGTGGTGCCCACGCCGTATTTGTCGGCCACACGGAACTCGATGTTCTCGCGGCGCTGTCCGTTGAACTCCTTGAATCCGAGCCAGGTGCAGGTGTTGCCGCCCCAGCCTGTGAGTGTCCATGTAGAGGGAGCTCCTGAGATGGTAGAGAACTTGGTACCTCCGTCGAAGAGCAGCCAGCGGCGCATGTCGTCGAAACGCTTGCTCTCGTAGGCCAGTTCAATCTGGCGCTCATAGAGAATGGCGCTCATGCAGGTGGCCTGATCGCTTGAAAGATTAGCCTGCAGGCCATAGTTGTTCTCGGCAGTATAACCTGCGCGTGCACGGATTTTCTGCAGTTGCTCCACAGCATAAGCCATGTCACCTGCTCCACAAGCCACCTCAGCCAGGTTGAGCAGCACTTCAGCATAGCGCAGTTCGATGAGGGGAGCCTTCGAGTAGAACGGACCGGCACCAGCCTTCCAGCCTGCTGCGTTGTAAATGTAGAGCGGAGAAGGATTGGCATCGAGGTCATCCGACTTTTTACGTACATAGACACCCTGCTTCGAACCGAGCAGATTGTCGGCAGCATAGGAGTTGCCGCTCTCGGGGTTGCCCTGGTCGTTCAGGTCGGTGTACCACACGTAGTTCCACAGCGTGTAGTTGGCGCCGTCGGAAGGATTGTGGGCATCGTGCTCGGCAGCGTTGCCGTTGTAGGCCCAGCGGAAACCGGGGAAGGCAAAGGTGCGATAGAAGCGCGGGTCGCGGTTCATGAACGGATAGTCTTTCTCGTATTCCACAGACGAAGCCTCCAGCTTGGTGTAGGTGCTCAGTCCGGCGGGCAGCTTGCCGTCGGCCATGGGGAACATCTGGATGAGCATCAGTCCGGCACCGTAGCCGTTGCCGCCGGTATTGTCGGGACGGATGAAGCGCTCCCATGCATTGTTCTTGGCAGCATCGTCGATACCCGATAGGATGGCCGTGGTATTATACTGGGTGAAGAAGATGGCTTCGGGACTTTGTACCTGTGTGAACACACCGGCGAAGTCGCTGCCGTTGATATTATTAGCTGTAGAATACAGGCCATAGCCGCAAGCATTAATGTCGCTCAGATCTTTCTTCATCTCACTGTAGGCGTTGGTCCAGCGAGACTGATCGTTCGAACGGTTGAACAAAGGACTGGCCCAAAGCAACATCAGGCGGCCCTTCAGAGCCAAAGCCGTACCAGTTGTCACGCGGCCATAGTCCTCGTTGGATTTCCACCCGCCGCTAATGGTCTCACTGCGCAGCATCTCAGCTGACTTGGTGAGGTCGGCAAGAATGAATTCATAGGTGTCTTTCGAACTGGAACGATCGAAATGGACATCTTCCGTAGGATTAAGTACTTCGGTCACGATGGGCACACCGCCATACCACTTGAAGATGTTGTAATAGCACCACGCACGGAAGAAGTAGGCCTGTCCAAGCAACTTGTTCTTATCGCTCTCAGAGAGTGTGCCGCCTTCCACACCAGCAATGAAATCGTTGATATTTCGGATACGTCCATAGACAGCCTCCTGGATATTGTTGGATGTTCCCATGAAGAAATCGGGCACGCCGTTGGTGGTTCCCATCGACGAGAGTTCGTTCTCTGGATCCACAAAGATGCTGAAGCCCGTGTATTCTTCGGTTGACTTGGCCGCATCGTCGTTGGTACCCATCGAGGGATATTTCCAGGTCAAGCCGCTCACTGCGGGCAGGCACCAGGAATAGATGTCGTTCAGACGGCCATTAGCACCCTTATAGTACTCATAAGCCTCTGCTGTCACTTGGTCGTAGTTCTTTTTATCTTCCAGGAATTTGTCGCTGCAAGAAGAAACTGCCACGACAGCCATCAAACCTAAACTGATATATTTGAATGTCCTTTTCATAATTTTTCTATTTTCAAAGATCATATTTTAGAAGGAAAGATTCACACCGACCGTCCACTTGCGCAGGTTAGGATAGTTGCCATACGTTCCAGCCATCGGGTTGGTGAAGTTGTCGGGATAAGGATTGTAGAAGTTGATAAGGTTCTGGCCTGTCACGTTGAGACGCACACCCTTGATGCCAATCTTCTTGAACCAGTTGTTGGGCAGTGAATATGCCACGGTGATACGGTTCAGGGTGATACGAGTGTTACTTACGCGCCAGAAACTAGATGCAACCGAGTTGATGCCGTAGGCCAGATTGGGATAATAGGCCTCACGATTCTGCGATACGACGAGTTTTCCACTACCGTCATACACATCCTGATAGGCGTACACATTGTCAGGATCCCAGAAGCAGGGCAGGTTATAGAATTCCAAGTTGGAACTGGAAGGCACGCCGATGGCTGCTGAAGGCAGTGTGGTATAGCTGCCCCAGCTGGCACCTAACTGAGCGGTGACGGAAAGGCCCTTCCAATCGGCTCCTAGGTTCACAGTGAAACCATAGATGTTGCTGCCACGCTTCGACAGGCACACCTGGTCGTTGGCCTGATCCACGACACCGTCGGGACCGGCATAAGAACCGTCGGCCTGCTGCGGGCCACGGATATCCTTGTAGATCAGCATACCTGGACGAACTTGATCCTTGGTCATGCCCATATAAGAAGTTATGCCATATGTGTCGAAATATTCCTCAATATCCTGGAACGAGCGGAACATACCTATGCTCTGCATACCCCAAACACCTATATCGGTGCGGCTGCCAGGAGTAATCTGACGGTAGATGTACTCGTCTTCAAAGTCCATCACGTTCACCTTGTTATCGTTGTATCCCGTGTTCAGACCGATACGATACTTCAAGTCTTTTCCAATCTTGTCGCGCCAAGTCAGCGAGAGTTCCCAACCCCAGTTCTTCATCTCACCTAGGTTGACAGAAGCACTCTGTGTACCAATCATAGACTCCACGTTCTGAGCCAGGTTCATCAGCATCTCTGTATTCTTCTCATAGTAGTAGTCAAAGTTGACCGACAAACGGTTGCGGAGCACCTGCAGGTCAAAACCCACATTGGTCTTGTACGACTTATCCCAGTGGGCATCGCGGTTCACAGCCGAGGTGTTCTTGTTGATGGAAAGACGAGTGTTCTTGCTCGGGTCACCAGAGTCTGTTCCGAAGATGACACTCTTGTTCTTGTCAAGCGTATAAACCTGCAACCACTGCCAGGGAGTCAGGTTATCACGACCCGTCAGACCGAACGAAGCACGGAGTTTCAGGAAATCAACCCACTTCAGAGCCTTGCTGTTGCGGAACCAATCCTCCTCACTGATCACCCAACCGGCACTCACGGCTGGGAAGGTGCCCCAGTAGTTCTCGGGAGCAAACTTGGTGGAAGCATCCGAACGGATGAGGAATTCCAGCAAGTAGCGGTCCATATAGGCATAGTTGATACGTCCGATGTAGGAAAGAGTTCCTGCCTCAGAGCGGTTGAATACCATCGACTGGTCGCCTGTTGTGGAGTTCGACTGATAGTTTGTGAATTCCAATGGCTCATTGCCCTGGCTGTTGTTGTATTCACTTTCCGTCTCAGAACGCTCGATGGAGAACAACGCACTCACATGATGAAGTCCAAAATCCCGGGCATACTGGGCAGTGAAGTTCATCTGATAGTTGTCGGTGCGCACCATCATGCGGCTGAGGTAGTTTCCGTTTGCGTATGAGATTCCATTGAAGTTGGACAAACCCAGATAGTCATAGGAAGCGTCTTCCATGCCTGTGGGCACATAGATATGGTTGCCCGAACCGTAGCGGCGGTTCATGGTGTACAGGGTGTAGGAAGAACCGTACTCGTTGGTCTTGTCTGTATTGATACTCTTGGAATAGGTGAAACTCAGTTTCAGACCTTTCAGGATTTTGCTCCATCCAAAGTCGTATTTCAGACTGGCGTTTATATTGGCGTTCGAATTCATGTTCTTCGAGAAATCACCGTTGTTCTGCAGCACGTCGAACGAATAGTTCTGGTTGGCGTTGCGCTGGCCATTGCTAGGACCATAGACGGGGATGGGATAACCGCCCACCTCTTCAGGAATATAGCGCGGACGGGTCATCATCAGGTTATAGTCTTTTTCTGCGTTTGTTCCACCCACCTTCAGCAGTGGCTTGTTCTTCTTACCGTAGTCACCGCTGACGTTCAGGCTGGCACTCAGCCACTTCGAAATCTTCACATCGATACCGGCACGGTAGTTCCAACGGTCGTAATCCAACTTGCCCAGATTACCATCCTGCTCAAAGTAGGAAATTCCACCAAAGTAACTCACCTTCTCTGTGGCACCACTGATGTTCACAGCGTGACGCATCGTGCTACCCGTTTCCCAATATTTGTCCAACAAATCCACGTTCTGGGTCTTCATAGCTTCCAGTTCGTCGGCCTGGAACAGGGCTGTGGTATGGTTCAGCGAGGTGTTCGTGGGGTCAGCAGCAACGATGCTATTGTACAGGCGGCCATACTGATAGGCATTCAGCATTTTGGGGCGCGCGATTTCATCGGTGAAACCGAACTGTCCGCTATAGGAAATGCTGGGCTCGCCCATCTTACCTTTCTTGGTGGTCACGAGGATGACACCGTTAGCGGCACGTGCTCCATAGACGGCAGCCGAAGCATCCTTCAGCACCGAGATGCTCTCCACTTCCGATGGATCGAGGTTGTTGAAAGCCTCTGCACCAAGGTTCTGGTAAGAGTTACCCACCTTCACATCGTTAGGATAAATGTAACCGTCGATGACGAAAAGGGGTTGTTGTGCCGTAGAACCTACGTCGCTGAGAGAATTAACGTCACGGATACTCAGGCGGGCATTCTCACCAGGACGTGATTCGCCGCCACTGACCGACAGACCGTTGACCAGTCCGGAGAGCGAACTGGCAAGACCGCCGTTGGCCAAGTCCTGGATGTCATCCACAGGTACGGTGGAAACAGAACCCGTCAGGTGGGCCTTCTTCTGTGTGCCGTAACCCACAACCACCACTTCCTGGAGCTGCGAGTTGTCTTCTTCGAGTTGTAGGCGGCCGCCCGTGGTGGTAGCCTCCTTGTAGCCGATATAGGAAACGATAATCTTTCCGCCCTTGGGCACATCAATTTTATAGTTTCCGTCAAAGTCTGTGACGGCCATATTCTTTGTGCCTTCCACCTTGACGGTGGCACCGATCACAGGTTCGCCGGTCTCGTCAACAACGGTACCCTGCACCGTCTGGTTCTGAGCCATAGCTGGCATACTGCATGTCATGGCCACAGCGAGGAACATTGTCTTTATATATCTTTTCATAATCTGTTCTTATTTATATTAAGGTATAGGATTATTCAGCACCTGGAAGCCAGCGTGGATCACCAGTCTTTCGAGCCACCTGCTCTGCACCACTGATGTGGAAGTCACCAGATGAAGGATTAGCAAACTGAGGATCTGCCTCGATAATTGTACCCGAAACATCATAGTTCTGAGGATCCTGGAACGTACCGTCTGCCTTCATATAGGTATTGTTGGCAAATTCTGCATGAGGCTGATTTGCACGGCCATGAAGGAAACGGCGGGGAACGCTGCCGCTAGTAGAACAATCATAGAAAATGCAATCCTTCATAATCCAATAAGAATATGATTTAGACTGCATACCATTATAGTTACCCCACTGACCGTTGTTCCAAGCTATATGATAGAAAGTACTGTTCAGGTAGTTTATAGAGTTCGTGGCAGCCTTCTGTTCCGGAGAATCTTTCACGTAGAGGCTCTGTCCGGTAGCCATACCTGCCTGATAGAAATATTTAAAATCACCAGCACAATCATCGCTCTCCCAGAACGTTGAATTGCTCACTGTCAGGTTGTTGATATGCCCGGCCTTGTTGGTCCAGAACACACCACCACCGATTGCTTTCTCCGGTGTCAGATGCACAACGCAGTTATCAACGAGCACTGTCTCAGCGAAAGTTTTAACCTGATTGTCCCAGAAGAAATAGCCACCTACATTGTCGAAATTACAATTGGTAATAGCTATCGGGTCCTTGATGTACGGACCTTCCCAGGCATAAGGAGCATCAGTAAGAGTCGTGGATGCAGGAACGGTTGATGCCTTACTGAAAGCAAACACACCATGAGAAGCATCCATGCCCTTACAGTCGAAGTCAAGATACTTTATATTCATCGATGCGGTTGTAGTAATCGAAGACTCTGTTGAGGTATAAACAATCTTGGCATGACTGGTCTTGCTCGTAGAACGCAATGTCACGGAGAACTTGTCAAAATCAAGCGTACCGCTCACTGTATATTCGGCACCGCCTTCCAAATCGAAATTCAGCATCTTTCCCACCGAATCCTCAGGAACTGGATTAGCAGCAAACCACTCGTTCAAGTCGCTTCCTGCAGGAATCGTTTTGAAGGTTGGGGTAAACGTGGAGAAAGTGAACTGTGTTGCCTCTGAAGCATCAGAATTGCCCAAACTGGCATTTCCCTTAGCCAAAATTTTCAACACATAGTTTACGTCTTCCTCACGATCCAATGTCACCGTACACCCCTCTACGAGAGAATCGGTCAAAGCCACGCTCATGTTGCTGGCATCATAAAGTGTCACTTGGTAACCACTTGCGCCATAGACCACAGGCCATACGATGGTCTGCTTCTTACCATCTGCACTTGCAGTGAGAGTGAATTCTTTCGGAGATTCCAACTGAGCATTTCGCACCTTGGCTTCAAACTGCTCGTTTTCATCAAATCCATCCTGTGCGCAAGAAACAAACATGAATGCGCCCGTAGCTATAGCTACAAAGCCACATAGCTTTCCTAAAGCTAAAAGATGTTTTTTTCTCATAATGTAATAATAGTAGGTTTTCTTTGATTGTTTTATAAATTGGCACAAAATTACGAATAATTATCGAGAATAAAAAAAATTTTGTCGAAAACATAAAAAATTACATTAAAAAATAGAGGTGTATCCTCTCGGATGCACCTCCAAATTTGAATTATTGGGATATTAAGGTTATTCAGCCAGCGGGTCATAAGTACCATTGGCACCACCCTTGTTGTAATCTTCCCAACCCACAGTCTGTGGCAGCTCTGGATTGTTGATCTGCTCTTGTTGAGTATATCCCCAGAAGTAGTAACGGGCATTCCACGTCATTGTGAGAGGAGTATTATTAGAGTCGTAGGCGTCACCCTTGATCTTCTTGCGTACCAAGAATTGATCGTAGAAGCTCTTCAGGTTTTCCAACTGTTCTTCCAATGGTTTCTTCACGATAGTCTCACTCAGGTCAACTGCATAAGCATCACGTTCTGCACGAGTCAGGCCACCCATACCAGCTTTGAGAACCGGGTCGGGATTAGTAGCGTCTTTCTTCTCAGTATTGTCACCAGCAGTGAAGGGCCATGTACGTCCACTTGTACCATCGGTATAGTTATACTTGTCCTGAAGGCGGAACACAAATTCATCACGACGTTGTCCTACGAAAGGCTTGAAACCTAAATAGGTACAAGTGTTGCCACCCCAGCCTGTCAGAGCCTTGCCACCAGTTGCAGCCAGTCCGGTACCACCGTCGAAGAGCAGCCAGCGACGCATATCCTCGAAGCGCTTTCCTTCATATGCGAATTCAATCTGACGCTCATAAAGGATGGCAGCCATACAGGCAGCCTGATCGCCTGAGAGATTTGCAGACAAACCATAATTGTTGTCAGATGAATAACCTGCACGGGCACGAATACGCTTGAGAATTTCCACTGCCTCGCTCATTTGGCCAGCACCACAGGCAGCCTCAGCCAAATTCAACAACACTTCAGCATAGCGAATCTCCATAGTAGAAGTCATGCACTCACGGAATCCCACATTCTTACCTGCGGTGTTGAAGTTGTAGTTAGGAGTTGGATTCACATCGAGATCGTCAGAGAACTTACGAATATACATACCATGAACAGAAGTCAGCAGATTATCAGCACCGAAATGGTCACTGTTCATTGGGTTGTTGTAGTTGTTCTTGTCATTATACCAGACATAATTCCAAAGGATATACTGGCTACCAGTATAAGGATTAGCACTGGTACTGGTATTTGGATCTCCATTGAAGCGCCAATACTCACCAGGGAATGCGAACGTACGATAGAAACGTGGATCACGGTTCATGAACGGATGTTCCGCATCATAGGCAATGGAAGAAGCTTCCAGTTTTGTATAGGAATCATAGCTGCTGGGGCGCTTTCCATCCTTCATCGGGAAGAGATCCACAATCATATCTGCAGGAGTCTTACCGTTGTTACCAAGGGTGTTGGCGGGACGAATCTGCTGTTCCCAAAGATTATTACGCTGATAGTCAGGAGTAAGGTCGGGTGTATACTTGTTATAGCAGGACACAAACACGGCCTCTGGATTACCGACTATATCCAGAAACATCTTTGCCCAACCAGAACCGTTCACACCAGGATTATTCTCATTGGCAAGACCATAGCCACAGGCATTGATCGTTGGCAATTCAGCCTTAATGGTGTTATACGCATTTGTCCAACGGGTCTGATCATTGTCGCGATTGAAGAGCGGACTTGCCCAAAGCACCATAACACGGTGTTTGAATGCAAGACATGTACCGGTAGTGACACGTCCCCAGTCGTTAGCCGACCAAGAATTTTCAACCGTGCGCTTCTTCAGCATTTCTGCTGACTTGTCAAGCTCACTGCAAATGAATTCATAGCACTCCTTAGCGGATGAACGCGGGGTAACAGCTTCAGGAACAGGGTTCTGAACTTCTGTTACGATAGGAATAGATCCGTAATAACGGAACAGCAAGTAATAACACCATGCGCGGAGGAAGTAAGCCTGACCTAACAGTTCATTCTTCTCGTCTTCTGTCAGAGACCCGCCCTCAATACCAGCTATAGTCTCATTAATCTCACGGATACGGGCCCAAGAAGATCCAAAATAGCCAGGAGCCTGAGAAGTACCAGTAATTGTATTCATATCCACTTGCGGATCGACAAAGCTACTGAAATTTCGATATTCCTCTGTGCTCTGTGAGTGGTTATCGGACATTCCAAGACTGTTGTACTGCCAAATCTGAGCACCTCCAGCCTGAATATTAGGAAGGGTGATACGATAGCACTCGTTCAGACGTCCGTTGGCACCGCTGTAATAATTGTAAATTTCAGATGAAACGTTGCTGTAGTTCTTCTTTTCCTCGATGAAGTCATCGCTACAGCTGCCCATCACGGCTGCTACTGCTATTGTAAGACAGATGGCACCTATATTTAATATTCTTTTCATTATCGTCATGATTAGAAGGTTACGTTAAGACCGATAGTAAACTTACGCAAAGCGGGATAAACACCATAGCTCATCATCGGGTCGATGAAGTTCTCTGGGTATGGATTATAGAGGCTCAGCAGGTTCTGGCCTGTCACGTTGACACGTGCCGACTGGATGCCGATGAACTTGCAAATATTAGCTGGAATACGGTAGGCTAATGTCACGCGGTTCAGTGTAACCCGAGTTCCGCTAATGCGCCAGAATGTAGAAGTCTGGTTGTTCACACTTGCATAGCGCATGTTGGGATAATGGGCATCACGGTTGGCTGCCTGCAACAGGTTGCCTTCTGCATCATAGATATCATTATACACGAACATGTCATCGGGATTCCAGAACGAAGGCATGTTGACATATTCCAGACGCTTGTAGTTGAGGCTGTTGTTGGCACTTACGCCATCGCTCGGAGCAAGGGCACTTCCTGGTACGAAGCTATAACCTCCCCAGCTGGCACCAAGCTGTGCGGAAAGCTGGAAACTCTTGTACTCAGCATTGAGGTTCAGTGAGATGTGATAGGGATTTGAGCGGTGTGATAACTGTACCTCATCGAGGCCGTCGATAATGCCGTCAGGTCCTGCATACTCATGTGTTCCCTCGATAAGTGAGCCACGGATATCCTTGTAGATCAACATACCTGGACGTACCTGGTCCTTGGTCAGACCAAGATAGCTGGTGATGTTATAACGATTGAAGTATTCTTCGATGTCCTGGAACGAACGGAACATACCGATACACTGCATACCCCATGAACCACGGTCGGTGCGGCTTCCTTCGTAAATAGACTTGTAGTAGTTGCTGGTAGGCCACTCCATCAAGAGCACCTTATTGTCGTTAAGACCGGTGTTAAGTTGAACCTTGTATTTGAAGTCCTTACCTATCTTGTCGCGCCAGGTAATAGAGATTTCTGTTCCCCAACTGTCCATCTTACCATAGTTCTGCGGAGCACCGCTGGCACCTACTGTAGTGGGAATGGTACCGCTGAAGCCGAGCAGCATTTCACGATCCCAGACATAGTAGGCATCGATATTGAAGCCCAAGCGACCGTTCAACACGCTGAAATCGAGACCGATATTGCCCTTATACGACTTGTCCCAATGAACATCCTTATTGATACGGGCACCGTTGTTGGCGGTAATGTGGCTGCCGGCAATGCCGTTCTCTCCGAAAATAGCACCCTTGTCGGCTGCGATGTTATAGGTCTGCATCCACTGCCAAGCAGAGATATTGTCACGACCAGTGAGACCGAATGAGGCGCGTAGTTTCAGGAAGTCGAGCCATGTAACCTTCTTCATGAAATTCTCTTCGCTGACAATCCATCCTGCTGATACCGACGGGAAGGTTCCCCAATAATTATCCGGATGGAACTTCTGAGAAGCATCAGAACGGATAAGGAACTCCAACAAGTAGCGGTCATTGTAGTTGTAGTTCAAACGACCGATAAGAGAGAGAGTTCCCGACTCTGAGCGTCCCCATGTAGAGCTGGTATCACCACCATCGCTGGTGTTCAATGAGTTCGACTGTCCAGTGGAGAACTCATAGGGCTTAGTACCTTGACCAAGCAAATCCTCGGACTCTGACTCCGATTTCTCGATAGAGAAGAGTCCGCTCACATTATGCAAGCCGAACTGACGGGCATACGAGAGGGTAAAGTTGAGCTGGTAGTTATCCGAACGGCTCATGGTGCGCTGGATGTATCCGCCGTCGGTACCGTTTGACACCTTGGCGTTGTTATGACCGAGGATGAAGTTATTGTCAGCCATCATCACATTATTATAGAAATCTTCCTGTCCTGGCACCAACGTGTAGAGATGCTCACCACTACCGGAACGCTGGTTCAAGCGGTAAACGGCAAACGAAGTACCGAACTCATTACCTTTACTGGTGCCAATGGCCTTTGAATAACTCACGCGACCTTTTAAGCCTTTGAGCGCTTTTACAAACCCAAAATCGAGATCCACAGCACCACTGATGTAGAGGTTCGAGGTCATATTGCGCGTATAGTCGCTGGAATTCTGCAGATATTCATAGTTGTAGGTCTGGTTGGCAGCCATTTCACCGTTGGTGATACCATACACAGCCATGGGGTAGCCGTTGAGGGTCTCGGGAATGTAGCCCGGATGGGTGAGCAGCATCTGGTAGTCCTTGTCGCTACCGGTGCTCTGCACTTTCATCAGCGGTTTGTTCTGCTTGCCATAGTCACCAGATACCTGTAAGGAGGCTTTCACCCATTTTCCTACCTTCACGTCAGTTCCAGCACGGAAGTTCCAGCGGTCATAGTCGAGCTTACCCAGATTACCATCCTGTGTAAAATAAGACACACTGGCATAGTAGTTTGCCTGCTCAGTAGCACCGCTCAGGTTCACACTGTGCTGATGGGTCACACCCGTCTTCCAATGATCGTCCAGCAGATTGAAGTTCAGGTTCTTCATGGCCTCCAACTCATCTTTCTGGAAAAGGTCATAGCGTAAGTTGATGTCTGTTTCGGTAGGATCGGCCATCCTAACGGCATTCCACAAACGACCGTAATCATAGGTATTGAGCATCTTCGGTGTGCTCACAGCATCAGTGATACCGACAGTACCACTATAGGAAATCTGGGGAGCGCCCTGCTTTCCCTTCTTGGTGGTAACAAGTACCACACCGTTAGCGGCACGTGCACCATAAACGGCTGCAGCAGCATCCTTCAAAATAGAAATCGACTCGATGGTAGAGGGATCGAGGTTGTTGAAAGCATTGGCGTCGAGGATGAATCCGTCGATAACATACAGTGGTGACTGTGCGTTCACACCGATAGCACTCAGGTCACCAGCACCACGAATGGTGAGTGAAGAAGTACTACCCGGACGGTTACCGCCACTATTGATACTAACACCATTTACCAAACCGCGCAAAGAACTGGTCAGGTCGTTCGTTGCCAGATCCGCAACCTCTTCCATGGGAACAGTCTCCACGGATCCTGTGAGGTGTGATTTCTTCTGTGTGCCATAACCCACAACCACGACTTCTTCAATCTGTTGTGCATCTTCCTTAAGCACAATCTTGGAAGCCTGCTTCATATCGGATATAGTTTGCGATACATATCCAATAAAGGAAACGATGAGTTGTCCCTTTGCAGGAACGGAGAGTGAATAGTTACCGTCTAAATCAGTAATCGTACCGCCAGAACTTCCTTTCACCTGTACGGTAGCACCGATAATGGGTTCTCCACTCTCATCTACTACCTGTCCTTTCACAATATTCTGCGCTGAGGCTGTCATCGAAACAAACGACATCAGCAGCACCAAACATATCTGGAAAAATTTGTTTTTCTTCATAATAATCTTTGTTTTAGAGTGTCACTGATTTATTGCAGCCATCTCGGATCACCGATGGTACTTGAGATCGCACCCTTAGCCTTGAAGTTAACACCACCATCTTCCTTTGTCAAGTCGAGTGGTTTCAGCCAAGCCTTCACAGCATCCACATCGGCTAATCCAAATGCATCTTCCTTAGTAACGAACTTGAAGTCGTTAGCAAACTCTGCACCGTCACCACTGGCAATCGTAGTATAAGAAGTGTTCTTATCCACAGAATTAATAATAGTACAGTTACCCTGTAAGAACTTCTGCAGACGAGCGCAATAATAAGTTACATTATTATTGAAGGTAATCGTATAATTAGTGTTATTAGGAGTATTGTTAGCAAACTCCTTGTCAGAGAATGTCATGATAAAGGTGTTGTCTGTCAAGGTAGCACTACCGGTAGCGGAATCGAACATAGATGTGAATTGATTTCTGTTGAAACGGATCATACGGTTCTTAGAATTGCTCTTGATATTGTAGATGGTACTGTTCTTGATGGTGATATTGCGGATAGCACTCGATCCCCAAGACTGGCCATCTTTATAATAACAGGTCTGTCCATAGCAGCACAATACGGCAGCATCACCAAACTTTGTTCCGTCATTATCCAGCTGAACAATACAGTTGACTACACGAACGTCAATAGCTGACCATGCCTTCTCACCAATGTAGAACAGACACATCTTCACATTCTTGAACATACAGTCCTCAAAAATCAGCGGATCATTGAGGATATAACTCTTGTCGGGCATGCCAAAGTTCGGTCCTTCCAAAGAAGAAGGAGGATTGTTTGAGCACTCTACTACACCCTTTGAGTTCTGCTCTGTGGTATCAAAGTTAATCCACTTAATCTTCAGTCCGGCACCCGTACGAATCACACCGTCATAACCAATCGTCACGATGGGGTGATGAATCTTGTCACCACGGAATGTTACTTTGTGTGTACCGAAGTCAACTTCTGAATTGAGCGTGTAGTTACCGTTAGCCTGCAACTCGAAAGCCTGCTCATCTTCTGTGTCAATTAAATGACTGTTGATAAAGTCAGCAATGTCGGTGCCAACAGGTATGACCTGTGCTTCCACCATGGTGCTGTAAGCATAAACAGTAGGTTCTGGAGCCGCTGTGTTGTTCAGCTTCTCATTACCTAATGTCTTCACACTCACACTGTACTTGGTATCATCTGCCTTGTCAAAAAGGAATGATACACCATCCACTGTCCCGTCATAAACCACAACAGGATTGGCAGGATCATCAACATTGTCCACATGGCAGTAGTAACCACCGGCACCTGGAACAACATCCCATGTAACACGAATACTCTCAGTACCATCGGCATTCACCACAGAAGAGAAGCAACTCTTCGACAGTTCCGGAGATGCAAGCTGAGAATCATGGACATTACTTGCGAATGTCTCTTCGCCGTCAAATCCTTTGGCACAAGATACAAAAAGGGCAACAGTCATTAATAACATGATCCCCTTTATCACCTCTCGGCCACAGGAAAGACTTTTGATTCGATTTAGTCTTTTGTTCATAAGGTTATAATTTGGTTTGAAAAAATATTAAACTCAACAATAAGCTGAAATTACTATAAAGACGTACTAACCAAACACTTGTAATCAATAATAATTTGAATTAATATTTACATTTTAATTTAGTTCTTTTTATTTTTCAATATATCCACATAATTGAACTTTAAGGCAAATAAAACAGAAAAATATCCCTAATAAAAAGATTTTGTTTTTATGAGAACAAAAAAAAGGAGAGGCATCCGAGAAACGAAAGCCTCTCCTTTATGATTGTATATTCATCACTCTCAAGTTCCCCTATAAGAAAAAAATGAGTGGTGCAATTTTGAAACAAAAAGAATGCTTTGTAAAATGAGCTTTAAACAAAAAGACAGACTTCGCCATTGCGAAGTCTGTCCTTATACAATTAAATATTACTTTATAGAATCAATCAGAACCAGCGGGGATCGCCAATCTCGAAGGCAGACTGCTTGAAGTTGCCGTTATCGGCATCCTCGAAAGCAACAACGCCAGCAACACTGTTCTTAATAGGCTCATCGTCATCACCTGTGGTTTCAGCCTCATTGGTGTCGGTTCTTACACCATCATCACCATCAAAGTTGAACAAGTTGCCATCAATATCCCAAATGGGGTTCTTTCCGCTCTGGCCACCATTCATACCCTTAATCACCTGACCGCTCTTACCGCAGTTCACAAAGATGTTGTTCTTAACGGTATAAGCCAGCCACTTCTGATTGTTCTGACGATGAGTGAAGAAATTCTTAGTCTTGGCAAGATTGTAGAAAGTACTGTTCTCCAAGTCGAACTTCTGGATACCGTCTGCATTCAATTCTGTAATTCTCTGACCACTTTGACTGCTGAAGAAAGCCTTTGTAGTAGCTGTGGCGGCATAGACAGTAGAGTTCAGGATATTGAAGTTAGCAACAGCGCTACCCTTTGTAAAATCAACAGTCGTAGCATCAGCCACCTGTGCAAGGATACAGTTTATAACATTTAAGTTAAAAATAAGATTTCCTTTGCCTTGACTATAGAAGAGGGCCTTGCTGCAAGAGATAAAAGCATCCTTAAAGGTGATGTCATTAATATAGCCGACAACACCTTCTGGAGCAGCCTCAAGTTCGACAAGGTTTGTGGTAGCTGTAATCTTAGCACCATTGCCCTCAATGGTTAAAGGAATAGCGGTCACGATAGGAGCAGAAACTGTATATTCACCATCTTTTTCGAGCTTAATGGTTGCAGAAGGAACGTTCTCCTTGTCAACTGCAGCCCAAACCTCTGCCAAGTCGGCGCCACTCTTAGCCTCGACAGCAACTGGCTTCTTGGAGAATGTCACACTGATAAGGTTATTGGCATCGAAAGCCAAAGCCTGACCGTCACTTGTGATAACGTTCATCTGATAATCGCTCTGAGCATTAACTGCGCCAGCCACTGCGAGCATAGCAACGATTGCGGTAAAAATTCTCTTTTTCATAATTGTATGTTTTTTTATTGTTATTCTTAAAATAAAATTAGTTATTTGTTAATGATTTTATAGCTGCTGTTCGGAGTGCGAACCACGTGAATGCCCTTGCCGAATGCATTGAGGTCAGCTTTCACACTTCCGCTCTCACCCACAACGATCTGGCCTTCTTCCTGACCGCCAGCGTTATAAACACGAATCACAGTACCTGGAGCAAAACCAGAGAACTTTGCCGTGGGAACAACCTGCTTAATAGCTGTTGCTTCACCTTCACCATCGAATGGCTTAGCAGAATTCTCAGCAAACTTGAGTTCATACTTCAGCAGATCTCCTACCGCAATCTCTGCATAGACAGGATTAGTAGCGGCTACTTTCAGTAAACCATCCTCTACCAGAAGAACGGGAAATTCCGACAAAGGAATCTCAGTAACACCACCGCCCTTTTCGGTAATACACAAATACTGAGTCTGGGCAGACATCGTTGTCGATGTTGCCAAAAGCATCAGCATCGCAAAAAATTTCACGATAAAACTTTTTTTCATGTCATTTGGTTTTAAAGTTAGTAATTATAAAATTATTTTGTTTATAGCAGATTTGTTCTTCATTCGGAAAACGCACCTGTTTCGATTTCTTATGATTAGATATTTGGGACAAAAATAATAAAAAGGTATGAACATTCCAAATTTTTTAAGAAAAAGTAGTAAAAAGAACTTTTGGCGATACTGTCTTCTTCAGATTGAAGCCTTCTTTTTGGCCGCCCTTTGATTGATTTCGCCCAAACGGGGCCTTGTTACCTACAGAAATCTGAAAAAAGCCCTGTCTTACATGTAAAACAAGGGTGTTTTACCTTGTCTTTTTTTCAATTATTGACTTTTAAAAATGGCATTCTTACAAAGCAAAACAGGGGTGTTTTGCAGGTGGTGAGTAATTAGGCCCTAATCACTCTTCAAAATTGACAAAATTGAGGAGTGATTAAGCCCTAATCACTCCTCAAAACTGACGAAAAATAAAATCGCTATTTGATAACCTTTTTTCCGTTATAAATATAGACTCCCGAAACGGTTGGTTTATAGGGTAAACGAATACCCTGCAAAGTAAACCACCCTTCCGCCATTTTAGTGTTATCATTCATAGAAACATTCTGGATTCCTGTTGAATCCTGTTATTCATAATCTCAGTACTGATTGTTTCTAGAAACACGCGCACACCGTCTTTTTGTACCCTATTACGTATTTGACGGCCATTCACATCTTTTTAATGAAGTACTTGCACTAAAGTCAATTATTTTCCGTTACTTTGCAGAAAGACAACCGATAAAACCATTGAAGATGAAAGAAAAACTGAAGAATATCTTGCGACTATTGCTGCGCAGTCCACGGGAATTTCCTGTGGAGGCTTTCATGGGATTGGCCTTCTTTGCCATAGCCGCCTGGAATACTGGACATAACAAATGGGATGAAGCGCTGCACCAAATGGTTAGCGGAGTTAATGCAGACATCCTGCCGCTGTTCGTGCCGCTGCTGGTGCTGACCTTCTGGCTGCACAAGGTGAACCGTTGGGCTTACGTGGTCTCGGGATTCCTTTTCCTGCCGCTGATGGCGCTCAACCTGAAACCTTTCCTCATGACCTATGGCTTCGGTTTCACTTATGTGCTGGCGGCCATCCTGTTGCTGGTGGGCGTCAAGCGCATGGACAACCGCAGTTTTGCCGCCCATGCCTTGCACGTGGTGACGCAGTTGTTCTTCGGACTTGTCATCGCAGGCATCATCACGGCAGCCCTTCTGGCTATCTTCGCTTCCTTCTTCTACATCTTTGGCATCAACGAGCCCGATAATTTCTACATTTACATGTGGGAGTTCGTTTGGTTCTTCATTGCCCCGCAAGTGTGCTGCACACTGATTACTCAGGGCGAAGACGAGGTGAACGAGCCTGCCCGGGTGCTGCAACTCATCCTGAACTTCATTCTTTCGCCGGCCATCATCATCTATACCGTTATCCTCTATGCCTATTTTATCAGAATAGTCCTGGAATGGGACCTGCCCAAGGGCGGCGTGGCCTGGCTGGTGATGGGCTTTGTGACAGTAGCGATGGCTGGCCGCCTGATGCAGTATGTACTCAAGCAGCACTATTACGACTGGTTCTACCGCAACTTCACGTGGATAGCCATTCCGCCGCTCATCCTCTACTGGATAGGCTCTATTTATCGCATCCGCCTCTACAGCTTTACCGAAAGCCGCTTCTACCTGATGATTGCAGGTGTGCTGATGACGCTTTTCGTGCTGATGTTGCTCTGGAAGCGCTCCCGCTGTTTCCAGCTGATGGCCCTCATCTTCGGCGCTGCCATCATCTTGTTTACCTATATTCCAGGCATCTCTGCCAAGAGCATCGGGCTTAATTGTCAGAAATCACGCCTGCATCAGATGATCAGCCAACTGAAACTGACCGATCCGAAGACGGGCAAGTTCGTAAAAGAACTGAACTTAGAGGAAATCAGGAAAGACAGCGTCCTCAGTGCCCAGTTTGTTGAAACGTGCAGTTTGATCTCCTATGTGAGAAATGACGTCGGGCGTGATGCCTTCGAACAGCAATACGGCGAATGGAGTTGGTTCGAAAGCCAGTTCGCCAGAAATCACGAAAAAGACGATGTAGAAGAGAACGATGTAGAAGAGAACGCCTACATTCTAACAAGTCCGATATATCTGGGCGAATATAACATGATGGTTCCCACCGGGGACTATAGACTCAGAGAAGATGAGGGAGTCGTAAAAGTGATGAGGAAAGACAGTACCGTTTTGACTTATCCCATCGGAGAGCGGCTGCAGAAGAACCCAAAGATAGTTGACAATCCCGACAGTCTGTTCGTATGTAAGAACGATTCTCTGATGCTGGTCTTAGCGTCTGTTTCCATTGAAAAAGAACGGGTTACAACGATTAACACATACGAATTCCAATTGTTTAGAAAACGGAAATAAGCACACATAAAAAACCGCTCCCCAACTATTGGGAAGCGGTTTTTCGTATCTAATTGTTAGCAATAGGTTACTTGATGAACTTTTTACCGTTCTTCACAACGATGCCGCGGAATCCGTTGCTCACCTGCTGACCTGCGAGGTTGAAGGTCTTTTCGCTGATGGCAGCTTTGTCAGCAGCTATGTCGCTGATGCCATCGGTACCAGCAGTGAACTGGAAACCATAGATACCAGGTTGAGCATTGGAACTAAGCAACACATAAGTCTTATTAGCTTCCAAATTATTTAGCTTCATAAAACCAAGAATCTGCTTACCAGGGATGCCTTCGATTTGATAGTCGTGGTTGTCAGTCATTTGAATAGTAGAGAATGCTGTAGTATTAGATCCCCAAACAACAGTATTATTATTGACATAGCCGTCAATTGACAAAGCAGAAGTTGGGAATTGCGTCATAGATGACTTCTCAAACACATAAACCTTATTACCTGGACGCCATACAATAATACCAAGCAGCAAATCGCCATCAACAGAAGGTGTGAACTCATAGTATAAACCCTTCATAGGCATAACACCACTTTCTGGAGTCCATAATGTTTCACTAACACGGAAAGAAGTACCATTCGTTGTCTCTTCATAATACTGCTTATAGCTAACTGATGGGTTACCATTTTTTGGCTTAATATATTTTTCAAATTTCACAACACAATCTTCGGTGTTAAGAGCATTATTGCCACCACCTCCTAACTGCCAACCTTCATTTTCCGAGGCATCGGCATTCGGAGTCGATACAGCATGCAATGTCATATGTTCCGTTTTAATGGTCAGTTCATAACTCTTCATCTCAAGAGGCTTTCCATCAGAAGGAAGCACGTCTACGCCGCCAGCAGCATAAGTGCCTTCAGGATAAACTTTCGTCTCACTTGACACTTCAAAAATGTTAGGATTGTTAATGGTTGTAACCTGATATGCTACAGAACCGTCTGCACTTGACTGCACAACTTTCGTTGTTTCATCAAAAGTAAGAGACATTGCATCCCATAAATCCTGAGCATTCACACTTGTGGCAGCAAGTGCCACTGTAATCAGAGTAAATAATTTTTTCATAAGCTTATAAATTTGGTTATTAATTAATTACATACACCTTTAGGCCCATTCGGGCCTTAATTGTTACAAAAATAACGGTTTAGTATTAAAGATGTAACCATTTTGAATTAAATTTCTTGATTTTTAACATTTTTAATTGTTCAAATATAATCTAAAGCTTCACTCTTTACGTTTTTCAAAATACATTTCGTGATGATTATCAGACTCTTTTTTGATAGAAAAGGGTACAAATGCGCGCGTGCGCGTCCTTTATATAAATAATAAAGAAATAAGGATGAAAAGACATTTGCTTACGGCTCTGCTGCTGGCAGCAACCGTTTTCGGTGCTCTAGCCGACGACACAAAAACGCATCGTCAATATCTGAGTGGAAATGGATGCGACGACATGGTGGAATGGGATTTCCAATGTACTGACGGAAGGAATGCCGGAAAATGGACAAAGATTGGCGTGCCTTCCTGTTGGGAACTGCAGGGCTTTGGCACCTACCAATACGGTATGCGTTTCTATGGCAAGGCTGTAGCAGAAGGAATTGCCGATGAGAAAGGCCTCTATAAATATGAGTTCACGTTGCCGAAGGAATGGGAAGGCCGGCAGATTCTGCTCACCTTCGAGGCTGTTTTCACCGATGCCCGTGTGACCATCAATGGCCGAAAGGCAGGTTCCGGACTGCATCAGGGCGGCTTCACGCCGTTCCAGTTTGACGTGAGCGACCGTATTTTCTTTGGTAACAAGAAGAACCGCCTGGAGGTGGAAGTTTCCAAGGAGAGCAGTTCGCCGCAGGTGAATTTGGCTGAGCGCCGCGCCGACTATTGGAATTTTGGCGGCATCTGGCGTCCCGTCTATATCGTCAGCAAGCCCGTGCAGAACATCCGGCGCGTGGCTATCGATGCCCGTGCCGACGGGCATTTCAAGGCGGATGTCTTTTTGAATAGGGCCACCCAAGGGACGGTGAGCGTCGATTTAATCGACGCCTACGGGAAAAAGGCTGGACAGAGCCAAGCCACGGCCATTCAAGGCGATTATGCTTCCGTGGAATTTACGGCCAAGAATCCGAAACTATGGACGGCCGAAACGCCTAACCGCTATACCGCCGTGTTCACGCTGAAAGACCGGAACGGGAAGGTGCTTCATGTGGAACATCAGAAGTTCGGCTTCCGCACCATCGAATACCGCCATTCGTTCAAGGGCGAGAACCTGCCTTACCCCCATGTTCAGGGATGCGATGACGACGGTGTCTTCATCAACGGACAGAAGGTAATCTTCAAGGGAGCCAACCGCCATTCGTTCCGTCCTGAAACAGGCCGCACGCTCTCCAAGGCAAAGAATATCGAGGACGTGCTGCTCATCAAGTCGATGAACATGAATGCCGTCCGCCTGAGCCACTATCCCGCCGACCCCGAATTCCTGGATGCCTGCGACTCGCTGGGACTCTATGTGGAATGCGAACTGCCCGGCTGGCACTGGGCGCATGAGACCGTTAACGGTGCACAACTTGTGGAGGAGATGGTGACGCGCGATGTGAACCACCCGTCGATTATTTTCTGGAGTAACGGCAACGAGGGCGGTTTCAACTACGAACTGGAACCCTATTTCGGGAAGTTCGACCCGCAGAAGCGCGTGGTGCTCTATCCTTGGGCCAACCGCAACGGTTTCGAGACCAAGCACTACCGCTCGTGGGGCGAGACGGCCGAATATATGCGGCAGAAGGAAATATTCTTGCCCACGGAGTTCCTGCACGGTCTTTACGACGGCGGTCATGGTGCCGGACTGAAGGATTATTGGCGACTGATGATGTCGAATCCCCGTTGTGCCGGTGGTTTCCTTTGGGACTTGATGGACCAAGGCGTGGTACGTACGGACCAAAACAACCTCGTGGACTGCATGGGTAATTTCGGAAGTGACGGCATCGTGGGGCCTCACATGGAGAAGGAAGGCTCGTTCTATACCATCCGCGAGGTGTGGAGTCCGGTGCAGGTGAAGTATTGGGACTCAGGAAAGCCCACCATTCAGAACTGCTACGATTTCACCAACCTGAAGGAATGCCAGTTCAGTTACAAGTTTTTGCAAATGCCCGCCTATGGCGAGAAGAATGTGAAGGTGCTGAAGGAAGGTAAACTTCCATCGCCCGACGTGGCCCCCGGCCAGACTTTCAGATTTGATCTGCCCAAGACGGATGCCGACGTGATACAGTTGACAGCCATTGACCCGAAGGGACAGGAAATCTTCACGTGGAACTATAAATATATGATGAAGGCCGGTATCCTGAACAAAAACCGTCTTCACGAGAATACGCAGAAATACACATATACTGAGGATGCTGACCTGCTGACGGTAAAAAGCGGCAACCACCAGTTTGCTTTCAGTAAGAAGACAGGTCTGCTGATGAGCGTTACTGTCGGCGGAAAGAAACTGTCGTTCGGCAACGGTCCTCGCTTTGTGGCTGCCAAGCGCTCTGACCGTTCGCAGGACGGATTCTATAACCATGATGACAAGGAGGCCTTCCAGAAGAAGACCGACTATACCGAGTATGCCGACCAGGGAGTTTTCGACGGTTTCACCGTTAGCGACAGCACTTTGGTGGCCAACTACCGTCACGGTTCTATCCAAGCGGTGACCTGGCGTTTCCTCAGCGACGGCGGGGCGTATATGAATGTAGATTACTATTTCAACGGAGTGGTTGACCTGTTGGGCGTCTGTTTCGACTATCCCGAGCAGATGATGAAGTCGAAGCAATGGGTAGGAAAAGGTCCCTATCGCGTCTGGCAGAACCGCATGGAAGGTCCGCAGGTTGGCCTGTGGAGCAACGACTATAACGACCCCATCCCTGGTGAATCGTGGGAATATCCCGAATTCAAGGGCTATTTCTCAAATGTCTCCTGGATAAAATTCACCACGCAAGAAGGTCAGTTCGGACTGGAGCTTATGAACGACAAGGTGGGTGTCTATACCCCGCGCGACGGTCGTGACCATATTCTCTATACCCTGCCCGAGACGGGAATCGGCATCTTCAAGGCCATCCCCGCCGTACGCAACAAGGTGAACACCACCGACCTCAACGGTCCCTCAGCCCAGCCCTACTGGAGTAAGGGTAAAGGTAGTATCAGAACCATCCTAAGATTCGAATGAAAAAGATATTTTCCATATTGGTGTTAGGTGTTGGGTGTTGGGTGTTAGTTAATGCCCAGCAAATCACTACCACCCAACACCTAACATCCAACACCCAGTCCCCCTGGACCTTCTGGTACTGGATGTACGGTGCCGTTTCAAAAGACGGCATCAAGGCCGACTTGAAATGCATGAAAGACATCGGATTGGGCGGCTGTTACCTGATGCCTATCCGAGGAACCAACGATAAAGGAGCTCCTCAAAATCCTCCCCAAGGGGGAAAATGGGCCGAAGCACTGTCGCCCCATTTTTGGGAGATGGTTGACTACGCTTTCCAGCAGGCTGACTCTTTGGGTCTGCAGATGGGTATCCATATCTGCGACGGTTTTGCCTTGGCCGGTGGCCCATGGATTTCACCCGAGGAATCGATGCAGAAAGTGGTTTATTCAGATACCATCGTGGTAGGACAACTCTCACAACTGATTAACAAGCAAGGCGGTCTGAAGCTTCCACGCCCACAAGGCTACGAAGGCTATTACGAGGATATTGCCACCTTTGCCATCCCACTGAAGCGCAAGGATTCCCACCCCTTCCCTGATCAGTTTGACCTGCAGCGTGACTTTAAGAAAGTGCCGCTACTCAAATTGTCTCCTACGATGACGCGCAATGACAAGGGAATCTTCTCAGCTTCCGAACCTGCCTGGATTCAGTTTGACTTCGGTACATCCCGTCTGTTTAGCAATATCGAAATTGCCGCCAACGGAACCAATATGCAGGCACAGCGCATGGCTGTTGAAGTCAGTGACGACGGCACTAACTTCCGATTGGTAAAACAACTGGTTCCGCCCCGTCAGGGATGGCAAAACTACGACTATAACACCACCTTTGCCTTCACTCCCACAAAAGCCCGTTATTGGCGTCTGTCGTGGACACCTGAAGGAACGGAACCCGGCAGTGAAGACTTTGATGCTGCCAAGTGGCGCCCCCGATTAGGACTGAAGAACGCTGTTTTCCAAAGTCAGCCGCGTATCGACAATTGGGAGGGGAAGGCAGGCTACGTATGGCGCATTGCCCCGGAAGCCGACACCAACGAATTGCCAGATAATATTTGTTGGAAACAACAGGATATCGTTCAGTTAGTCCTTGAGGGAGACAGTGTGACAAACTATGCCCTTCTGTCCACAGACACCCCGTCCACCGCATACCGTATAGTGCGTATCGGCCATACTTCTACAGGTTATACCAATGCCACGGCAGGCGGAGCAAAGGGTTTGGAGTGCGACAAGTTCTCCAGCGAAGCCGTCAGCAAGCAGGTAGACTCATGGTTTGGCTTGTTTAAGCAGCGTCCCCATGCCGACGTAGTGAAATATCTCCACGTTGACTCATGGGAATGTGGTTCGCAGAACTGGAGTCGCAACTTTGCGCAGGAGTTCAAAGTCCGTCGCGGATACGATCTGATTCCTTGGTTGCCCGTCATGATTGGTATCCCCATCGAGTCGGCTGCCAAAAGCGATCAGGTGCTGCATGATGTCCGCCTGACCATCAACGAACTTCTCCATGAGGTATTTTTCGCAACCGTGGCCCAGAAAGCTCGTGATTACGGTGTCTCACTCAGTAGTGAAAGCGTAGCCCCGACAATGGTCAGCGACGGCATGGAACATTACAAATACGTGGATGTGCCCATGGGCGAATACTGGCTAAATTCACCCACGCACGACAAGCCCAACGATATGCTAGATGCCATCAGTAGTGCCCATATCTATGGGAAACAGTTGGTACAGGCTGAGGGATTCACCGAAGTTCGCGGTGTCTGGGATGAGACACCCGCCAGCATCAAACCCCTACTCGACCGTAATTTTGCGCTGGGTATGAACCGCTTGTTTTTCCATGTCTTTACCCACAACCCATGGACGGATCGCAAGCCGGGCATGACCCTCGATGGAATAGGACTTTTCTTCCAGCGCGACCAGACGTGGATGCCCGAAGCCAAGGGCTTGGTGGATTACATCACCCGTTGTCAGGTGATGCTTCAGAAAGGTCGTCCGGTGACAGATATCGCTGTTTTCACTGGTGAGGAGATGCCTTCAAGATCCATATTACCCGAACGATTAGTACCCATGCTTCCTGGAATTTTCGGAAAAGAACGTGTGGAATCGGAAGCAAAGAGACTCATGAATGTAGGCAATCCCATGGAGGAAAGTCCAGTAGGCGTTCATCATTCAGCAGGAATTGTGGACACCCGCGACTGGGTAAATGCGCTAAACGGCTACCAATACGATTCCATGAACCGTGACGTTCTGCTGAATCTGGCTAAAGCTACTGACGACGGTTTTATCGAACTGCCCAGTGGTATGCGTTATCGCGTGCTGGTTATTCCAATGATTTCGGGAGGAAAAGAACTCTCAAAGGAAGTCCGTGATAAGATTGAAATCTTCCGGAAAGCAGGTGTCATCGTCGTTGAACAACCCTATAAAGAAGATGACTTTTCAAGATTTGGCCTTCCGCGCGACGTTGAACTTCCCAAAAATATTGCCTATACTCACCGCAAAGATAACGAACAGGATATCTATTTCCTGGCTAATCAGTCAGACCAAAAGCGTACTTTCCGTTTCTCTTTACGGGAAAAAGCCAATACACTTTTCCTATATGATCCGATGACAGGGCGTTATGACGCGGTTCTCTGCGACAACATAGATGGACGCGACGGTGCTGACATCACGCTCTATCCTTACGGTTCACTGATTATTACCCGTTCCAAATCCTTTAAGGAAAGCATTGAATTGTTGCCCCACGAACCAGATTATAATGCTGAAAGACAGGATATCATTGCCACATGGCGTATCCGTTTCAACAATAACGGTGTGACCATGTCAACAGACCAGTTATTTGACTGGTCCTCTTCTCCCCGGAAAGAGATTAAATACTATTCTGGTAGTGCTACCTACGAAGCTGGTTTCCCCTTGAAAGTGAGTTCTGACAAACGTGTATGGATTGAACTGAATCAAGTTCACGACATCGCGCACGTCTATGTGGACGGCAATGATTGCGGTATTGCCTGGACAGCTCCCTATCGGCTTGAAATTACACAAGCCTTGAAGAAGAAAAAGGAACATCAGATAAAGATTGTGATTACCAACACGTGGGCCAATGCCCTGATGGGTAACGACAAAGGACAAGCTCCCTTTAAAGATATCTGGACTAATGCCAAATACCGGAGGAAGAGCGACAGGCTTCTGCCTGCAGGACTGTTAGGGCCGATTACACTGATTGTTGACAAATAAGATGATGAGATATTAAGAAAATAAGAAAATGAGATATTTAGATATGAAAAGAATCATCTGCGTTTTCTGCGCAATCTTAGGTTTATTATCGGTGAATGCCGAAGTGAAGCTACCTGCTTTTTTCAGTAATGGCATGGTATTACAACAGCAGACGACTGCCCGACTTTGGGGATGGTCCTCTAAAAAGAACGTAACCGTAACTACTTCATGGGATAACAAACACTACACGGCTGCCACTAACAAGGACGGACGTTTTGAAATGAGTGTGACGACTCCAACAGCAGGAGGCCCTTATGAGATTACCTTCAATGACGGACAGCAGAAACGGATCAGCAACGTATTGATTGGAGAAGTTTGGATCTGCTCGGGACAGTCGAACATGGAAATGCAGATGAAAGGTTTCAAAGGACAACCCGTAGCAGGCACCACGGAAGAACTGCTTAACTGCAAAGATGAAAAGATGCGGTTCTTCACAGTGAAACGCAATCCTAAAGCACAGTATCAAAACGATGTGACGGGGCAATGGGATTCTGCCGATGCTGCTTCCGTGCGCGACTTTTCTGCAACAGCCTATTACTTTGGGAAGTCCCTGAAAAACTATTTAGACGTACCCGTTGGCCTCATCGTCACTTCCTACGGAGGCTCTTCCTGTGAGGCCTGGATGGCCCGCGAATGGTTGGAAGAAGATAGTATCAAGGCTGAATGGCCGAAGTACTATCCTGAGATATCTTTCCCCATAACCGATGGAATGGTGAATAAACTGCACCAACGCTGTCCATCAGCTCTCTACAACGGTCAACTTAAACCGCTCATCGGTTATGCCATGCGCGGTGTAATCTGGTATCAAGGTGAGGATAATGTGCCACGCTATTCTTATTATGCAAAACTGATGAAACGCATGGTGGACGGATGGCGCAGCGACTGGCAGCAGGGAGAATTCCCATTCTATTACTGTCAGATAGCTCCCTATGATTACTCATTGATTGACTGGAGCGGCAGCCAATATCTGCGCGAACAACAACTAATCGCTGAGAAGATTATTTCCAATAGCAGGATGGCGTGCCTGATGGATGCAGGACTGGAATACGGCATTCACCCACGAAAGAAACAGGAAGCCGGACAACGGCTGGCACTTCTGGCCCTGGCCAATACCTATCAAACGAAAGGATTGCCCGATTTTGCCACCTATGCCAACGTGGTATTTCAGAACGATACTGCCGTGGTGTCATTCGACCGTTCGAAGGAATGGGTCTATTTTGAAAACGGGAAATCTACTCAAGACCTTTACGAAATCGCCGGTGAAGATCGGGTGTTCCATAAAGCCGAGGCATGGATTTCGCGCAACCGCCTGTATCTGAAGAGTGAAAAGGTAAAGAAACCCGTGGCTGTGCGTTATGCCTGGAAAGACTGGGCACAGGGTGACTTGATGCACGACGGACTGCCTGTCAGTTCTTTTAGAAGCGACTCATGGTAAGAATCAAACATAAAGCTATTCTAGGATTCTTAGTTATTCTAGAAATTCTAGTTCTTTCGACTGCATCCGCAGCCGATTATAAGCCCAAGGATTATGTGTGGACCACACAGAGCAGGAACTCGTCGGAGTCTATGCCTTGCGGCGGTCACGATATCGGCATGAACGTCTGGGTAGAAGATGGTGATGTGCTGTTCTATGTGTCGCAGAGCGGATGGTTCGATGAGAACAATACCCTGTTGAAAGCGGGGCGCTGGCGTATTCATTTTGACAACCAACCTGCGGAAAGAACCTTCGAACAGCGGCTCTGTCTTGATGACGGGGCGGTCTATATCACGCTGGGTGATGCACAAATCCGGCTTTGGGCGGACGTCATGGAACCGGTGGTGTTCTGCGAAATGGTTTCAAAGAAGAAACTGACGACCACCCTCTCGTATGAAAGTTGGCGTTATAAGGACCGAAATATCACAAAAGCGGAGTGCCAACAGACTAGTTACAAGTGGACTTTACCCGATGGAACGGTTACTTTTGCCGATTCCATCGAGGTTTTGAAAGATGGTATTCTGTTCACCCATCAGAACCGACAGGAGACCGTTTTTGATTATACCGTCAGTCGTGAATTCCTAGATGAAATAAAAGACCAACTCTATAATCCTATCGGCGGACTACGGATGGAAGGAACGATGAAAGCGCCCGACTTTAAATATATAGGTACGCGCGAAGGAATCTACGCCAGTACGGATTATCGGGCATGGGATTTCATTGCAGATACTCAAAAGGCGGTGGTGGCCATCTCGCTGACTAACCACCCCAACCCCTCCTTCAAAAAAAGGGGAACAGAAGCGGATAAAACTCCCCTCCTTTTGAAGGAGGGGCAGGGGTGGTTAAACAAGGCTTTAAAGAAATCAAAGCAACGCTCCGCCCAATGGTGGCATCAGTATTGGCAGCGCTCGTGGATTCAGACCGATAATAAGGAGGCGGCAGAGATGGTGCGTAACTATGAACTGTTCCGTTATATGCTCGGCTGCAATGCTAACGGCCAGTGGCCGACTAAGTTTAATGGCGGACTCTTCACTTTCGACCCGCTTTATATACCCGACGGACTGCCTGAAAACGGTAAGGGAACACCCGATTACCGCAAATGGGGCGGCGGCACTATGACCGCCCAAAACCAACGTCTGGTGTATTGGCCGATGCTAAAAAGTGGCGATACCGACCTCATGAAGGCACAATTAGATACCTATCTGCGGATGCTGCCGACGGCTAAACTATGGGCACAGCATTTCTGGGGACACGGCGGCGCCTGTTTCCCTGAGCAGATAGAGAACTCCGGACTGCCGAATCCAGCGGAATACGGAAAGCCAAAACCGGGACAGGACCGTGGCGTAGGCCGTAATGCATGGCTGGAATACGAGTGGGACACTGCTTTGGAGTTCTGCATGATGGCCTTGCAGGCCCGTGAATATGCCCCCAAGGAAAGTTGGGATAAATATGAACCGCTCATTGCTGAATGCCTGAAATTCTTCGATGAACACTATCAATACGAAGCCAACAAGCGCGGTGCCAAGACCTTCGATGCCAATGGCAAACTGGTGATATACCCAGGTTCGGGCTGCGAGACCTATAAGATGGCCTATAATCCTTCATGCACCATTGCTGCCCTGAAGGCAGTTTTGGAGAAATGGGGTAAGGATTCGGCAATGCTTTCCCGTATCCCCAACATTCCCAAAAGGGTCATCGGCGGAGATACCTGCATTGCTCCGGCCATCGTTTGGGAGCGAATCCAGAATGTGGAGACCCCCCAACTCTATCCCGTTTTTCCCTGGCGCATCTACGGATTGGGACGACCGGGACTGCAAACGGCCGTCAATACCTATGAGAAAGATCCACATGCCTTGGAGATGCGCTCATCGAAAGGCTGGAAACAGGACAATATCTGGGCTGCCTGTTTGGGACTCACGGAAGAGGCCCGTCGGCTGAATCTGGAGAAATTAGGGAGCGGTCCTTATCGGTTCCCTGCTTTCTGGGACCCGGGCTTTGATTGGGCACCCGACCACAACCGCGGCGGAGCGGGAATGATAGGCCTTCAGGAGATGCTCTTGCAAGAAACGCCCGATGGCGAGCTGTTGCTCTTCCCCGCTTGGCCGAAGGAGTGGAATGTCAAGTTCCGCCTACACGCAACGGGTGGACGCATAGTTGAAGCTGAAATCAATAACGGAAAAATCAATTATATCAAATGAACCCCATGAAATCATTTATGAATATAGTACACAGAGACACAGAGACACGGAGTTTCATCTATCATGGAGTCTTACGCATTTCTCTGTGTCTCTGTGTCTCTGTGTACTTTAACTTAAATATAGCTGCACAGATAGAAAATGCCCGATGGATTGGGGCAATTTCGAAAAAAGAGGCAAAGATTCCAACGGGTCGCTGGAGTAATGCCGTGTTTAAACAAGACACGTTTAAAATAAAGTGGCAGAACGTGGATTCACTTTCTGCCCGTTCAATTATCGTAAAAAAGGACTTTCAGGCCAAAGGGAAGATAGCCAAGGCCGTGGTGGATGTCTGCGGATTGGGCCATTACGAACTGACCATCAACGGACAAAAAGTGGGCGACAGCGAGTTTGCCCCGCTCTGGAGTGAATACGACAAGACCGTATATTATAATAGGTATGATGTGACCGGATTGCTGCGAAAAGGACAAAACCGCATGGAAACCTTGCTGGGCAACGGAATGTTCAACGTGCAGCGCGGTTCGCGCTATAGCAAGTTGCAACAGAGTTTCGGTCCTCCGCAACTGTTGCTGCGCTTGGTTATCACCTACAAGAACGGTAAGCAGCAGACTATAGAAAGCGACGGCTCGTGGCAATGGTCTTTGTCGCCTATTACCTTCAACAGCATTTACGGCGGCGAAAGCTACGATGCTTCCCTCGAAGGGAAGGAAACGTGGAAAACAGTAGTCTATACCGAAGGACCGAAGGGAACACTACGCTTACAGACGGCTCCGCCCGTAAAGATTATGGAACGCTACGATGTGAAGTCATGGAAGTACATTTTGCCCGATTCCATCGAGGCTGCATCGAAGGCTACGAAACGCACAATCCCCAAAGGAGCCTTCGTATGCGACATGGGTCAGAACCTGGCAGGCTTTCCCGAAATCAACGTCAGCGGCAAGCCAGGCCAGAAGATTACACTGCTTGTTTCGGAAAAACTCACTCCCCAGGGCGCATGTGACCAACGCCAAACAGGTCGCCAGCATTATTACGAATACACGATAGGTAACTACTCCCAGCCCTATAGGGAGGGGCAAGGGGGAGGATCTTCTTGGCATCCCCGTTTCTCTTACTACGGCTTCCGTTATATTCAGGTTGAAGGAGCTGTATTTGAGGGAGAACCAAATCCCGAAGAGTTGCCTGTACTTCATAAACTGCAAAGCTGTTTTATCTATAACTCTGCACCCGAAGTTTCTTCTTTTGAGTGCAGCAATGAACTTTTCACTAAGACGCACCGCCTGATAGAACGTGCTGAGCGCTCCAATATGCAGGCCGTGCTTACCGACTGCCCTCATCGTGAGAAATTAGGTTGGCTAGAACAAGACCATTTGAACGGTCCATCGCTACTTTACAATTACGACCTGCGTACCTATATTCCCAAAATTATTCAGGATATCGTGGACACCCAGAAAACCAATGGAATGGTACCCACCACGGCCCCGCAGTATGTTTCCTTTGGCAATCTCTTCGATGATTCACCCGAATGGGGCAGTACACTTATCATTCTGCCGTTTATGTACTTTGATCAATATGGCGATAGTACACTTATCATGAATAACTACGAATCCATGAGCCGTTATGTGGACTATTTGACAACTCGGGCAGATTCAGGAATCGTCAGCCATGGTCTTGGCGATTGGTATGATCAAAGAGGTACAGAACCTGGTGGTTTCACCAAAAACACACCTGTTCCTCTGGTTGCCACTGCCCATTATCTGATGGATTTGCGTTATGTGGCTCAAGCAGCCAGAATGGAAGGGAATGCCACAGATGCGAAAAAATACGATGAATTGGCTGATTTTGTGACCAAACGTTTCAACGAGGTTTTCTATCACACCGATTCTTGTTACTACGGAACGGGCAGCCAATGCTCCAATGCCCTACCCCTTTTCCTTGGTATCTGTCCTGATAAGGAGTCCGTCTTACAAAACTTGATTTCCGATATCCGCCAACACGGTACACGACTTACGACTGGTGACGTAGGCAACCGCTACCTCTTTCAGGTGCTGGCAGAAAACGGGCAGAATGAACTTTTGTTTGAAATGCTCAATCACGATGAAGCACCGGGTTATGGTTATCAGATTAAAGCCGGTGCCACTACGCTTACTGAACAATGGATGCCAGAGAACGGCTCGTCACAAAACCATTTCATGATGGGTCAGGCTGACGAATGGCTGTTCAAGTCGATTGCTGGCATCCGCCAACAAAAAGGGACCCATGGCATGCGCCATTTGCTGATTGCTCCGCAACTGGTGGGTAATCTTCAATGGGTAAAAGCTTCAACCATGGCGGCTACAGGAAGAGTGAGTGTGCATGCCACCCGTGATAATATTACGGTGGAAATTCCAGAAGGCTGTGATGCAGAACTCATCAAGATGAACGGTGAAAGGAAATTCGTCATGAGTGGAAAACATACTTTTTAGAAGAAAAAAAGATAAAAAAGGATAATCTTTCAAATATTTTTGTATATTTGTCACGGTAAACCTTTTCCCTAACTTATGGACGATACTTCTGAAAAGAAGAACTTTAACAACGCTATCTCACCATGGAACTCTATCGGCGTACGATTGAGTCTTTCCATTTTGGGTGTCGCCATCGGTGTCTTTGTCGTTGGCTTGTTGATTTATATTTATTTTCAGGAGGACAATGTGAAACAGGAAACCATGCTTCGGGCAGAGATGCAGCTCACCGAACAGATTTGCGAGGCAGAGAAACTGCTAATAGGTGATACAACCCTGACCGATAAGGAAAAGACAGATTCCGTGATGCACATCATCCAGCGCATCAAGCCCTACAAACATTCTTTCTGCATCCTACTTGATGCCAACGGACATTATCTGTTGCATCCCGACTCCAGTCTGACGGTCTATGACAAAGATTCGGCCACCATCGCCAAGAGACCCACCATCTTCCAACGAGCCCGTCTTACCAACGATAACGCTCTCGACTCTCTTGGGCGAAAAATGCTGAACGGAGAAAAAGGTATGATGGAAATCTTAAAAGGGAAGGATTATTCGATGGCTGTCTATCGCCCCTTACAACCTACCGACTGGTCGGTGGCCTTGGTTTGCTCACGCCTGGATGTTTTTGCCTCCCTCATCCATATCGTTTGGTTTGCGGGCATCGCCGTTGCACTGGGTGTCCTGATGATGTTTGTCCTGTGTGTCATTGCCATCCGACGGATAACAAAGCCTTTGGACCAACTGACACAATCCACCAGTGAGATTTCAAGGGGTAACCTTCACGTGGAAATGCCTGAACTGAAAAGAGAAGATGAAATGTGGCAGTTACGTGAGTCGTTTGTACACATGCAACAGTCTCTTCGTGAACATATCGACCAACTCACACAAACAACTGCGGCGAATGAGCGTATCAAGAGTGAACTGAGCATTGCCAACAACATCCAGCAAAGCATGATGCCCAAGACTCATCAGCCATTACCCGATCGTTCCGATATTGACATTTACGCTTCACTGGTACCTGCCAAGGAAGTGGGCGGTGACCTTTTTGACTATTATCTCTATCACAACAAACTATGTTTTATAGTAGGTGACGTTTCGGGAAAAGGCATTCCTGCCGCTCTTTACATGGCTATGACGATGAGGGTGTTCAGGATAGCCTGCCGGCATCACATCAATTCTGCCCACGAAATTGCCGAAGCCATGGGACGTACCTTGGCCGAGAACAATGAATCGAATATGTTCATCACCGCTTTCATTGGCGTACTTGATCTGGAAACCAACAAATTGGGCTATTGTAATGCGGGTCACAACCAACCCCTGATGGTGTATCCCGATGGTCATTGCAGCCTTTTACAGTCGGAAAGTAACATTCCTCTTGGTATTCTTGAGCATTTTGACTACGAAGGCGATAGTATGGATTTCCTCGTTGGAACTAAGATGCTAGTTTATACCGACGGACTCACCGAAGCTGAAAACCCACAGAAAAAACAGTTTGGTGAAGAGCAGCTCATCCATACCGTAGAGGATCTTACCTTCCTTTCTTCACGGGAGATTGTGACAACACTCGACTCCAAGGTAAGACATTTTGCCAATGGGGCAGAGCAGAGCGATGATCTTACCATTCTCTGTATCAGCAAACAGGCCCCCAAACGCACCCTTTTCATCACCAACGAGATGAGCGAAGTGACCAAGCTAAAACAGTTTATGGAAGGGGCGGCCCGTGAGTTTGGCATTCCTGATGATATTCAACTGAGTTTAAACCTGGCTGTGGAAGAAGCAGTGGTAAATGTCATCAACTATGCTTACCCCAAAGGAACGGAGGGAGACATTGAAATCAACATTACCAACTCCCCCATCCCTGATCTGTCAGAATCATCCACAGAGGTTATCTTTACGATTATCGATCAAGGCGTACCTTTTGATCCTACAACCCATGACGAAGCCGACACCACTTCTGAACTGGAGGAAAGGCAGATTGGCGGACTGGGCATTCATCTTATCCGAAATATCATGGACCGCGTGGAATATCAGCGGGACGGAAACAGCAACAAATTAACAATGACTAAAATATTAAACTAACTGCTTATGGAAGGAATCATTTTCTTAGGACTCAGCCTTTACGCATGGATTACGATTGTGACCGTGCTGGGCATGTTTGCCGTACTTATCTTCACGAAAGTACCTGCTGAAGCAGCTTTCTTAGGTGCCATTGCCATCCTGTTGGTAACAGGAGTTCTCGAAACAAAGGAAGCTCTATCGGGATTCAGCAGTTCATCGGTGGTAGTTATCGGTGCCTTGTTTATCGTTATCGCCGGACTTGTCCATACTGGTGTCCTTCAATGGATCACCAAACATCTATTAGGTACGCCCGGATCATATCCAAAGGCCATCGTTCGTCTGATGGTGCCTGTGGCCGTTCTTTCTTCATTCCTCAATAACACAACCGTTGTAGCTCTCTTCGTCAACGTTGTAAAGATGTGGGGAAAGAAACTCAACATCACTCCCTCCAAACTATTGATACCCCTAAGCTATGCTTCAGGTATGGGCGGTATCTGTACGTTGATAGGTACACCGCCAAACATGATTATCTCGGGAATGTATGCTGAACAAACCGGAAATACCATGAACGTGCTCACCCCATTGGCTCCCGGACTTTTTTGCATGTGCGTGGGAATCCTCTCCATGATTGCCATGCGCCGACTGCTGCCTGAGCGTAAAGCTCCAGAAGCAGGCTTCGAATCAACTGGTGACTACACAGTGGAATTGCTCGTTCCCACCGATTGCTCCTGTGTAGGCGAAACCATCGAAGAAGCAGGTCTTAACGAAGTGAAGGGCGGTCAACTCCTTGAAGTCGTGCGTTTCGACAGGGAGGTTATCTCACCCGTTCCTGCTGATGAGTTTATCTTGGGTGGTGACCGTCTGATCTATTCTGGACAAATCAACGACATCATCGAACTGAAGAAATCCCATGGGTTGGTGAATGCAGATCACCACGTGTTCAGCATCGATGAAATGGACAGAAACCGCACCTTGAAGACCGCATCCGTAGGATTTGGCAGTAAAGCCATTGGTAAACTGTGGAGTGAAACGGGATTTGATAAGTCAGACAAACTGACTCTTGTAGCCGTGAGCCGCCGTGGAGAGCGAATAGAACAGAGTCCCCGTGAGATTACACTGCAGGCTGGTGATACCTTACTCATAGAATGTCCTCCACAGATAAACAATCTGAGCAATGATGTTAAGAAGCAACTGCAGTTCTTTGAGTCCTCCGACCTTCCCAATATCGGCAAGAAAACGCTGGTTTCATCACTGATTATGATTGCCATGATTGCCCTTTCTTCATTAGGAGTCATGACACTTCTGCAGGCAGCTTTTCTGGCAGCCTTGGTGATGGTACTCTGCAAGTGCTGCTCTATAGATCAAGCCATGAAGTCCATCAACTGGAACATTCTGATGGTGTTTGCAGGTTCGGTCGTATTGGGAACAGCCATCGAAAAGACTGGTTTGGCTCAGATGATGGCTAATGGCATCCTCAATGTCTGCGGTAACAACCCCATCGTTATTATGGGTGCCATCTGTCTTGTGGGAACCTTTATAACGGAATTCATTTCCAACACGGCGACAGGAGCCATGTTCTATCCTATTGTCTATAATGCAGCAGTCAGTTTGGGCTACGATCCGTTCCCATTCTGTGTTGCACTGATGATTTCCGTCAGCTCTAGTTTCGCAACGCCTATCGGCTCACCCACTCACATGCTTGTTTACGGTCCTGGTGGTTATCGCTTCACCGATTTCGCCAAAATAGGAATCCCGATGAACCTCATTATCTGGGCAGCCAATATGCTGATAGTGAATCTGATCTGGCCTATCTCTCCACTCAATTAGAATAAAATAGGTCAACTTTCAAAATCTTAAAATCATAAAAAATATGAATTTAGAAATCAAAGAAAAGGATGGTATCCTGATAGGTTATCTCTCAGGTTATATTGACACGGCTACCGCTGTACAGGTAGGCAAGGATATAGAACCACTCATGGAACAGGCTAACCGCGATATTGAAATTGATTGTTCCAATTTGGAATATATCAGCAGTTCTTGTCTTCGCTTGCTCCTTTCCCTACGCAAGAAAGTGGCAGCTGATGGCGGTTCGATAGTTATCAGGAATATCAACGACGAGATCCGTAAGGTATTTACACTGACGGGGTTCTTTAAACTGTTTGATATACGCTAAAGGAATAATACGCTCTCATTACCCATATTGAAGAGCAGATCAAGAATGGAGAGATTAGGCTGAAAACCAAACTTCTCTTTATATACTTGATAATAGGGACGCGGATGGAAGTCGGGATCTGCCTGTGGGTGTTTGGGATGGATGCTACTCCGGAAATCTTTTGTATGTTCCGACAAAGTCGAAACATACTCTGCTGTTTTTCCTATATGCGGATGAATATCGAGGAGTTCACAGAGTTTTTCGGTAATGGCCAGGTTGAAATCGAAAAGGAAATCCCACCGCTGCTCAAAGAAAGGACGGATATCATCCTCATAGAACTCGAAGAACGGACTCTCTCCATAGGCACTTTGCAGGGCGTTCCAATGCTCTGTTCTCCATTTTCCGTGGTTACTGATACGCACGTCCTTGATCTCGGTTTTCGAAAGTGCCTGTCCTCCTTCGGCTGCTTCCACGGGAAGGCTTAGGGCCTGCGTACCCTGCGTAGTGGCGATGAGGCATCGGTTTCGATAGGTCTGCTTCAGGAAATGCTCGTGCTGTTCGATAAGCACATCATCGAAGCGGTTCAGTTTCTGATACCACTGAACAGGACCGAAATAAGATGTAGAAAGCAGAACTGTTGACATCTATAAAAAAAGACTAACACCTATCACCTGTTAAAAGGCCAAATGCGAAAAGCTGTACCTACGATGTCACCATGACGAACAAGGGTTTTCATCTTTCCCATATCGACCAGATAATAGCGCTGTTCCGTACTGCCACAATAGACACACTCTGTAGGAAGCCTGTAGTTTTGTTTTTCAAGATTGATGGTATCACCCGGAACCGCTTCCACACGGCCTATCCATGAACTGTCCTTTCCAAAGACAATGATGTTTCCTTTCTGATAAGCACTTCCCAAGCGGTTCACCATCATTCGGTCGCCTTTCCGGACTTCAGGCTGAAGGTCGGAGTTAGTAACTTGATAGATGGTGAATGCCCAGGCACGAACAGCCAGCATAATCAGCAGCATAGCTGCCAGCGCCAAGAAAAACTTCAGCGCATTCTTCAATATAAAGATAAGTTATAGAATCCAAGATCAAAGCTTTCACTTATCACTTTTCAATCACACTTCTTACTTGATGTTGTCCACCTTGCGGAACAGACGACTCCAGCGGATGCCGCCAAAACCACTACGGTCAGGATCACTGCTCCACCAGATAAATATCGGCTTACCCACAATATGGTCCTCAGGCACGAAACCCCAGTAGCGGGAATCTGCAGAATTATGGCGGTTGTCACCCATCATCCAGTAGTAGTCCATTTTGAACGTGTAACTGGAAGCCTCCTTACCATTGATAAATATCTTACCATCCTTCACCTGAAGATCATTCTTTTCATACACACGAATAGGACGGTCATAGATAGGAAGATTCTGAAGTGTCAGATTCACGCTGCTTCCCTTCTTCGGAATCCAAATAGGGCCGTAGTTGTCACGCGTCCAACCCGTATGGGCATTCAGCGGATACACTTCTCCCGTAAATGAGTTAGTGTTCAACTTAATACTCTCTACAAGGTCCTTACGGGCTGAAAGAGCTTTCACGGCAGCTTTCGTCAATGGCATATAACCGCTCTGATTCAGACTGGTCAGGTCTTCCATTGAGATTCCCAATTCCTTCAGCAGCTCATCTGGCAACTGACCTTTTAGTTTAACGTAGTAGGTATACTGCACATTGTCAGGTTCCTTATTGGCCTTTCCGTCCAGATAGACAATACGGTCCTTGATTTGCAATGTCTGTCCCGGCAGTCCCACGCAGCGCTTCACATAGTTCTCCCTGCGGTCGGCAGGACGTGTATCCACGGCACCGTATTCCGGTTGGTTGTCACGGATGTACTGGCGGCCTACATTGTAAAGAGCCTGATAATAGTCCCATTGCTGTTGCGCATTAAGCGAATCCAAATCGGGCTTGTTCTCCACCAACTGGTCACCGAAAGAATAGCACATCAGATAATAATCAGCAGCCTGATACTGGGAATTGGTGCAGATAGTGTCACCAGCTGGATAATTGAATACCACAATATCATTGAGCTGCACATTTCCAAGACCCTTCACGCGACGGTAATCCCACTGCGGCCATTCAATATACGACTTGCAGTCGAAGAGGGGCAGCGTGTGTTGCGTCAGCGGCATCGTCAGCGGCGTCTGTGGAATGCGGGGACCATAGCTCACCTTTGACACGAAGAGATAGTCACCCGTCAACAAGGATTTCTCCAGCGAAGAAGAGGGAATCACGTAGTTCTGGAAGAAAAACAGGTTGATGAAATAGACGGCCACAAGGGCAAACACCAAGGCATCTACCCATGACATGAGAAATTTTATCGGACCCTCAGAGTCCTTCCACCATTGCCATTTAATCTTTTTGGTAATATAGATGTCAAAGATGAAGGGCACCACGAGGAGTCCCCACCAGCTCTTCACCCAATAAAGAAACGCCAGATAGAGTACCAATACAATGATAAATTTGGTCCATTGTACTACTGGGTTCAACTTTTTCTTATTCTTGTCAATCATATTTATTAATGAGTAATGAGGAATTAGAAATGAGTAATTATGATATGTTTCTAGCCAGATTATCCGATTCAACATCGGGTATGCCTGATTATCATAATTACAAATTATTCATTACTAATTACTAATTTAAAAATTAAACATATCCGAAATGGTGAGCAGTCCCTGATGCTCCTTTGTATATTCAGCAGCCAACACAGCACCCAGGGCAAATCCCTTGCGCGAATGTGCATCATGGGTAATTGTGATGCAATCGGCCTCTGAATCGTAGCGAACAGTATGAATGCCCGGCACTTCACCACGGCGCAGTGAATCTATGCGCAGCGTAGCAGGATCGTAGGGCTGGTTCTCCTGACCTTTTATCCAACTAGTTTTGCGGTCTATATTCTCAATGATTCCTTCCGCCAAAGTGATGGCAGTTCCGCTGGGAGCGTCAATTTTATGGATATGGTGTGTCTCTTCCATGTGAGCATCATACTGTGGAAATCCGTTCATAATTTTTGCCAGATATTTGTTCACGGCAGAGAAAATGGCCACACCCACTGAGAAATTGGATGCCCAGAACAAAGTCTGTCCACCTTCAGTACACAAACGACGGACTTCATCGCCATGCTCTTTTATCCATCCCGTAGAACCAGACACAACCTTAACATTCTTGGCAAAAGCCTTCATGAAATTCCCATAAGCAGCTTGGGGAGCCGTAAACTCAATGGCTACATCAGCACTGGCAAAAGCTTCGCTCTCAAAGTCCTGCTGGTTATCAATGTCGATAATACTTACAATTTCATGGCCACGGTCCTTGGCAATCTGCTCTATCATTTTGCCCATCTTTCCGTAGCCAATCAATGCTATCTTCATAATTAATTCGAATTAAAACGGTGCAAAGATAAGCAAAATCAGCCATATTCCGTTGGTTTTCAACTTAAAATAACGTTTTTAGGCATAATTATGAAAAAGATTCTACGTTACCCACACGGGGAAATATGGCCTACACTCCTATTGTCAGCTACCATTCATCCAAAAGTTTTAGGGGAAATCCGTCGTGAAAAATTAGGGCAATTGGAAAATTATTCGTAATTTTGTATCTCAAATAACTTAGTCAATATGGAACTGTTGATTCATTATTGTTGGAAGCATAGGCTCTTTCCGCTCAAAGAAATGACAACCACCGACGGACAAACCGTGGAAGTCATAGACCCCGGACTGCACAACCATCATGCGGGACCCGACTTCTTCAATGCCAAGGTGAAAATCAACGGAACGCTTTGGGTGGGTAATGTGGAAATCCATGAACGCTCCAGCGACTGGTATTTGCACGGACACGACCACGATCCAGCCTACGACAACGTGATTCTCCATGTGGCCAGAGTCATCGACCGTGACGTAAAAACGGCAAAAGGCGACTATCTTCCACAACTGCAAATGGATATTCCGCCCCTTGTGAGTGAGCACTATGAGCAGCTTCTTCATGAAGACCAGTATCCGCCTTGCTATCGGATGATTCCTGATTTGACGCGGCTCATGGTACATTCCTGGATGAGTGCCTTACAGACCGAACGGTTAGAGCAGAAGACGGAAGCCATCTACGAACGCGTGAAGCACTGCGAAGGCTCTTGGGAAGCGGGTTATTTCGTCACATTGGCACGTAACTACGGTTTCGGTGTCAACGGTGAGGCTTTCGAACAATGGGCTTATCACATCCCTTTGGGCAGCGTGGCTCATCATCGGGATGACCTCTTTCAGATTGAAGCCATTTTCCTGGGACAAGCGGGATTGCTGGAACTTCAGCAAATTCCTGAACAATACCAGAAGGATGCACTCAACGAGGGATATTTCTCAAAACTCCGGAATGAATATCTCTACTTGCAGCATAAGTTCCAGCTGAAGGCTATGGATCCTACGATATGGCGGTTCCTCCGGCTCCGTCCGCAGAACTTCCCGCATATCCGACTGTCACAGCTGGCTCAACTCTATTACAACCAGCAGGCAGGACTTAGCCAGTTATTGGAGTGCAAAACCATAGAACAGTTGCAAGAAGTGCTGAAAACCAAGGTGACCCCATATTGGGAAACACACTATACCTTCGGCTCCACCTCTTGCAAAACACAGAAGAGTCTGTCGCGTGCATCTCTCAACCTGCTGATGATCAACACGGCCATTCCCATGCTCTTTGCATACGGTCGCCATCATAGCAAGGATGAACTCTGCGAAAGGGCTTTTGACTTGCTCGAACAACTGAAAGCGGAAAACAATTATATCACGCGTATGTGGCAGCAGTGTGGACTGCCTATCGAAAGTGCCGGTGACTCTCAGGCCCTTATCCAATTGAAAAAAGAATACTGTGACCGTAAGGATTGTCTCCGCTGCCGCTTCGGTTATGAATATCTGAAATCCCCCAAAATCCCAGTAAATCCCACAAAAAATGACTCATAGAATCTTTGAAACCCGCATGGAGGTGCGCGACTATGAATGTGACATCGAGGGTATCGTCAACAATGCCAATTACCTCCATTATATGGAGCACACACGTCATCTTTTCCTGAAAGAGTGTGGTCTCAGCTTTGCCGAGATGCACGCCAAGGGCGTGGATGCCGTAGTAGCCCGCATGAATCTGCAATATAAAGTGCCTTTGCGGTGCGATGATGAGTTTATTTCTCGCTTACATATCGCCAAGGAGGGTATCCGTTATGTGTTTCACCAGGATATCATCCGTGCTTCCGATGAAAAGCTTTCTCTTCGTGCAAAAGTTGAATTGGTTTGTCTGATTAACGGCAAACTTGGCACCAGTGAAGACTACGACCAAGCCTTCGCCGACTGGCTATAACCATCCCCCAAAATCCCAATTCCCCAAAATGAGCGAAAAAGAGATACTCGCCGCGTTGGCACTGACGCGCATCAACTACTTCCATCTGGCAGGAATCCGGCAACTTTATGAGACATTGGGCTCTGCCACAGCTATCGTGGAAAACATCCCGAATATACGCGACATCATTCCCGATATATCTTCCAAAATGATGGAAGGACTGCGCGATGTCAACACCGTGATGCCCAGGGCCGAAGCCGAACTTACCTATTGCCAGCAGCATGGCATTCAGCCATTAGTCCTGAACGACCCACTCTATCCTCACAGACTTCGTGAATGCGACGATGCACCCTTGGTCCTTTTCTACAAAGGTACAGCCGACCTTAATCAGCAGCGGGTTATCAACATAGTAGGTTCCCGCCACTGTACAGTCTATGGACAAGACCTCGTGCACCGCTTTATTGAAGATTTGAAAAGTATGTGCCCACGGGTACTGATAGTCAGCGGTATGGCCTATGGGGTGGATATCTGCGCCCATCGCAACGCCCTGCAGCAAGGCTATGAAACCGTAGCAGTACTGGCACATGGACTCGACGATCTCTATCCACCTCGCCATCGCGAAACGGCAAATCAGATGATTCACCAAGGCGGGCTGCTCACCGAGCATTTCACACAGACCAATGCCGACAAAATTAATTTCGTACGCCGCAATCGTATTGTAGCTGGTATGTCGGATGCGGCCATCATAGTGGAAAGCGCATCAAAAGGCGGCAGCCTCATCACTGCCCGTCTTTCCCGTGAATACAACCGCGACACCTTTGCCTTCCCCGGTGCCGTGGGTGCTCCTTATAGTGAAGGATGCAACCATCTCATCCGCGACAATCAGGCTGGCCTTATCACTTCTGCCGAAGATTTCGTGAAAGCCATGGGATGGCAGGATGATGCTCAGCTCCAGGAGGCACAGCAACAAGGCATAGAACGACAACTTTTCCCACAGCTCAGCGAAACGGAAGCCCGCATCGTAGCTGCGCTCCAGCAACAAAACGACCAGCAGATTAATATGCTTACCGTACGCACCAATCTCCCCATTGCCAAAATCACTTCCACGCTTTTCGAACTGGAAATGAAGGGCGTGGTGAAGACACTTGCAGGAGGTATGTACCATCTTTTAACCTGATAGAAAATGAAGATAGGAAAGATAGAATTTGAACCGCAGCCGCTATTCCTCGCTCCGATGGAAGATGTGACGGATATCGGCTTCCGGATGCTCTGCAAACGCTTCGGAGCCTCTATGGTCTATACCGAATTCGTGTCGGCTGAGGCTTTGGTACGCTCCGTGAAATCGACGGTCAGCAAACTCACCATCGCTGATGAGGAACGGCCCGTCGGTATTCAGATTTACGGACGCGACGTGCCGCAGATGGTGGAAGCCGCCCGCATCGTGGAAGCCGAAGCCCACCCCGACGTGATTGACCTGAACTTTGGTTGCCCGGTAAAGAAAGTTGCCGGTAAAGGCGCCGGCGCTGGAATGTTGCAGAAGCCCGAATTGTTGCTGGAGATTACCCGCGAAGTGGTGAAGGCCGTCAGCACACCCGTTACCGTAAAAACCCGTTTGGGCTGGAATCAGGAACAACTCATCATCACCACACTGGCCGAACAACTGCAGGACTGTGGCATTCAGGCGCTCACCATTCACGGACGCACCCGTAGTCAGATGTACACCGGACAGGCCGACTGGACACTCATCGGCGAAGTGAAACGAAATCCGCGCATCCACATTCCCATTATCGGCAACGGTGATATCACCACACCCGAAGAAGCCCGTCTGGCCTTTGAGCGCTACGGGGTGGATGCGGTGATGATCGGCAGGGCTACCTTCGGACGGCCATGGATATTCAGAGAAATCAGGGAGGGCCTCTCCCCAACCTTCCCCCAGAGGAAGGGAGCGATGAGCCTGGATGACAAGATTGATATCTTGAAAGAACAACTCCAAATCAACCTTGCCCATATTAAAAAGGAACGCGGGGATGACGATCCGCGCAACGAATTGCGTGCCATTCTCCATACCCGCCGCCACCTGGCCGCCTCACCAATCTTCAAGGGTATTCCCAATTTCCGTCAGATGCGTATCCGGATGCTACGCGCCGAAACCATCAGCGAACTCAACGACCTGTTGGAACAGTGCCGGGATTTGCTGAAAGAGAATGATGGGTGATAGGTGTTGGGTGTTGGTGGATGGGTGTTTTTCCTTTTCGCTGAATAAAAGAGCCGATTTGCTGAATAAATTTCGCAAGCCGACTCTTTCTGATTACTTTTGCACCATGTAATCAGAGTATAAACGAATAAAAACGCAGCGAAAATGAAAAAACACTCAATTTTAGTGTTAACGGCCATGCTGACGATGGCGTTGACGGCAGCATGCTCTTCGGATGATCCACTGAGCGAGGATAACAACAACTCCAGTATTATTAACGGTGGCAGCAGTTCTTCCAGCGGAAGCACGGCCACCTCCACATATGCAGAGATGGCTTCCTTTGCCGTTGCCATCGACAAGACCACGGCAGAACCAGAGTCAACTGCCGCCGCACAATATCCGGATGAGGGCGATGCCCCCAGTGCCAATTCCTTCTCTACATTGGTAAACATCGACATGGCGAATCCTAAAGACCCTGCCATCGAAGGCGTGACCGTCACTATCGACGGCAACAAAGTGACCGTCAACCATGGCAGCACGGAGGGCATCTGCTACGTGGTGACCGGTAAGACGACCGATGGTTCACTCATCATCAATGGCAATACGAATTTCGAACTGAACCTGAACGGAGCAGACATCACCAGCGGCTCGACGACAGCCATTGACATCGAGAGCAAAGGCAATGCCTACCTCGTGGTGAATGGCACCAACAAATTGAAGGACGGCACAACGGAAGACCACAAGGGCGCCATCTATAGCAAAGGGAAACTGCTCATCAGCGGCGACGGCTCCCTGGAGGTTTATGGCACCTATAAGAACGGAATCCACGGCAAAAGCAATATCGTCATCGACAAGGGCGTGAACCTCTATGTCAACTCTACGGAGAACAACGGTATCAAGGCTGGCGACAATATGTATATCAACGGCGGTATCATCAACGTGGAAGTGTCAGCAGCCGGCGGCAAGGCCATCAACGGCGATTCAGACATCATCATCAATGGCGGACGCACCACGGTTATTGCCACCGGTAACGGCACCTGGGAAGCCGACGAAACGCTCACCTACGGGGGCGACACCAAGGCGGCAGCAGGTATCGGCAGCGATACGAACTTCTATATGAACGGTGGCGAACTCTATGCCAAGGCCACAGGCAGTGGCGGTAAAGGCGTGAAGGCCGACTTGGAGGCATACATCACTGGTGGAAAAATCCGCATTATCACCGAAGGCGGACTCTACTACAGCAACGGTACGACGGAAAGTCACAATTATACGGGCAATACCGACAATCTGCCCAGCGCCTACACTTCTTCACCGAAAGGCATGAAGATAGGTTATAAGGACGATACAGTAACACCTAACGAAACCTATGGCGTGCTGAAGATTTCGGGCGGCGATATCATGATCCGCACCAGCGGCAACAATGCCGAAGGCATGGAAAGTAAGGGAACCCTGGACATCACGGGCGGCTCCGTGCTGGTCTATGCCCACGATGATGCCATCAACTCGACGGGCGACCTGACCATCAGCGACGGAACAGTTGTGGCCGTGGGCACCAACAACGACGGCATCGATGCCAACGGAAACATGTACCTGAAGGGCGGCACCATCATTGCCTGCGGAGCCAATGGTGCAGAGGCTGGCATTGACATTAACGAGCAGAAGAAACTCTACATCACGGGCGGCAACATCTTTGCCATCGGCGGTCGTGTGGACGGTAATCTTGGAAGCACATCCCAGGGCATCATCACCGCAACGGGCTCCCTCTCTGCCAACAGCAGTATCAGCGTTAGCAACAGCAGCAAGACCCTCTACACCTTCTCAATGCCTCCCGTATCCTATAGCGGCAGCAACGTGATTATTATCAGTACGCCCGACCTGAGCAGTGGCAGTAGTTACACCTTGACGGCAGGCAGCAGTTCGGTCAGCGTCACAGCATCCAAAACCATCAGTAGCAGTATGGGCGGCGGAGGCTTTCCTGGAGGCGGTGGCCCTGGTGGATGGAGATAGGCAATAAACACCTATGCTTTTCGTTATGTGAAATGGATTTGAACAGGGGAACTGTGGAATTGAAATGGTCGTAGAATTCCGTTATCTTCGCATCGGTAATACTCACTTTGCCGTCTTTCCCACGAAACTGTTCAAGGGAAAACACACGGCCACCACTCACCAGATCTGGAGCCACAGTTCCCACTTCGAGTAAGCCGGCGGAATCTTGTGCTATAGAAAATATGGTAGAGAATGCTACCATCAAGCAAGTCAAAATGTATTTTTTCATTTTCCTGTTTAATTTTTATTTGTTTGAATTCTACGACAAAAGTATTGATTTTCTTTCAATTCTCCAAATAATGTAGTTAACAAAACTACACAAAAATCTTTATCCCCGATGAAATGGGCGATTTCTAAAGTTTTATAGACACTAGAGCCGATCCCATAATTCACAGCCGATGCGTCAATCCCTGTGTCGGAATTTCTTTACCCGTGTTTTTAATGTTGGCAAAACGTTGGATGTATGTCCTGTCAGAAGATGCGCAGATTATCGTAATAAGAACTCAACGATTTACTGGAGCAATGCGGCCAACTGCTGAAATAACTATTCCGTAAACTCCCTTGCGTTTTCACTTCTTCTCCCTATTAAAGGGGTCTTCTTCATTCCAGGCAAATTCCTTGATAGTGTAAATGTAATTCTTGTCCTCAAACGTTTCCTCATTAATTTGACGGAAACTGGCGGCATCAATTCCTTTCAGAAGATGTTCGTGATAGAACACATGCTGCCCGTCAGCGGCAATGTGTCCGTAGAAATAGAATCTAGCCTTGTCCACATTGAGACGATTCTTGAGAATCTGCTCTCCATTAAGAAAAAGCATATTGTTGACAATGCACTTTCCAACACCTACATTTTCAAATCGCTTTACATCAATATCTCTCAGGATGACTTTATTCATATGAATGATATTCCGCCCGTTTCGAAGATATTGACTTCCTGCAACAAGGGTGTCGAGGGGAGGCTGAAGGGAATCTACCTTTTCGAGTTTCCATTTGGAATCTGTATCAAACCACGACAGGAGATATACGTAGTTCTTATCCGTTAACCAATAACTATTACCCAAAGCCTTGAACGTGTTCCTATCGACATCCACCTTTTCTTCGTCTAAATAGACATTCTCTTTATCCCGTATCAACAGCCTGTTTGCCCATCTGTTTTGTCTATTAAAATATTCGGCACTCTCAACATCTATGCTGCTTTTGGAGGGATGGTAACTATACAAAAGTCCATCGTCTGGTAAATAGATGTGATTCTTGTCTTTGGGCAGTCCGCTCTTGTCAATATGAAACGATGCCACATCCGCTTGATCCATCACATCATAGCAATACCAAACGTGATTTTTGTCCTTTGCCCAGTTGTTGTCTAAAACCACAAAAGTCTTTGAGTCATAATCATTTAGATAGCGGTATGTGCCGACATTCAGTAAAGCAAGTCTGCTTTCAACGGAAATGTAATAGATGCCCCAAATATTCTTTTTGTAGGTATAGTATTGTTCATTTACCCGTACCCCCTTGGGGATAGGGAACATATTCATCAGTAACCACATCCAGAAAAGGATGGTTACAATAATGCCTCCGATCACTACGTGCTTAATGCCCAATTTCATTTTTTGTTTTCAGGGCTATGAACATAGGAAACTGTTCACCAAAAATCAGAGTTTGAACTTGTAGCCCAGCGTCACACTCAAGTATTGGTTGCGTAAATTCTCAGGCTCTGTTGTCTTGTCGATTTTTGTCAGTCCAAAATAGTAGCGGGCATCGAGTGTAATATTCTGGTACTCGTATGAAACACCAAAAGGAATGCCGAAGTCAATACTTTTACATATATCTGTCTGGCTGCCACTCATGCCTCCAGCTTGGGGAAAAATAATATCCTGGGGCTTTAGGTAATAGGAATCCTCGGAAGGTATACTGCTATTGGTTGCATATTCAGAAGTATAGGTCATTTTATCGTTCACCAAAAGTCCCAACTGTACACCTGTCTTCAGTGCCAATCCCTTTAACACATAAAAGTTAGCCAAAAGGGGCAAGTTGATGTAGTTAGCCTTCACCTTGCCATTCATACTGATGTACATGGCCACCTTCTGTCCGTTATTAAGGGGAATTAATCCTGACATTGATCCTTTGTATTTGGCTCCCTGCTGCGAATAGAGAGCACCAAGGGAAACACCCATCCACGGTGTAACTCCATATTCGGCTTCCATGCCTGCGGTAAAGCCTATTTTTGAGGAATAGAAATCGTATTCACTTCCAGTAACTGTGGATACATTGATACCTGCAAGCGGTTTCAAAGAAAATTGTCCTACTTGGTTTTGAGCTGCCGAGGGCAGGAGGCAGAGTAGCAGAATTGCTGCAAAGAATGTAATTTTCTTCATTTTAAAATCAGTTGTTTTGTTTATCCAGAAACTCATCTTTTCTTTTGTCTTGTTCAAAGTTTCACTATGCAAAGGTAATTACTTTTTTCTGATTGACCAAATAATGAAAGTATCAAATCAGCAAGTATGCAGAACGAAACTATACGCAACCGCCATTCAAAAATAAAAAAGAACCAAAAGGATTTTGAATCTTCATTGATAAAATCTCTAGAGATTTTCTTGTAATTAAGGCCTAATTAGTTTGCAAAAATGCCATTTTTAGCGAAAAATCTCTAGAGATTTTTTCATTGCCTAAAAGAAAAACTACTACCCTTTTTTGCATTTCACTCGATTTTACTTACCTTTGTACGCAAATGGTAACAGAAAAAGAGATATTCAAACGGTCACAACTGCTCTTGGGCGATGAAGTCATGGAGCGGATAACAGCAGCGAAGGTGATTCTCTTCGGCATAGGCGGCGTAGGATCATGGTGCGCTGAAAGTCTGGTGCGTACAGGCATCCGACATTTGACCATCGTGGATGCAGACCGTGTGGCAACATCGAATATCAACCGGCAACTGATGGCGACCACTGAAACCGTTGGACGTGCGAAAGTGGATGTGCTAAAAGAACGGCTTCTAACCATCAATCCGCATGCGGAGATTAACGCCATAGAGGGAATTTTTACGGAGGAAACTGCCAAACAATTCCACTTAGACGAATATGATTTTATTATTGATGCCATCGACTCACTCAGCGACAAGATGCTGCTGATAGAATTGGCCTGTAGGACAAAAGCCAAATTCTTCTCTTCGATGGGCGCTGCCCTGAAACTGGACCCCACAAAGATTCAGGTGGCGGAATTCTGGAAGGTAAAGGGTGATCCATTGGCCCGTGCTTTGCGTAATAAGTTCAAACATGCAAAGCGTTTTCCCGCAAAGAAATTCCAGTGCGTCTTTTCTGATGAATTGCTCACAAACCAAGGTCTCGATGACGGTTCTGAGACCCTTCTATATAATAAGGTACAAACCAACGGTTCCATTGCCCATATCACAGCCATTTTCGGTTTTACGCTAGCTGGGCTGGTGATAAAGAACTGCGCTCAAATGACAAATGACAAATGATAAAGGTTTTACCTTTTTACTTTTTTACCTTTATTTTTCTGAGCATTCAGGACAAAGACCTTTCAACACGTAGTTGACAGTTTCCAACCGGAATCCGTCGGGGAGCTGAACAGCAGGTACATGAATCTGCTTGAGGCAGAAAGTGCGGTGACAACGGGTACAATAGAAATGGGTATGCTCTTCCTCCTCATCATCATCATCTTCACAATCGTGATGGCTGATGTTGTATTTCAATGCCCCACTGCCGTCATCCACCACATGGATAAGGCCGTGAAGAAGGAAGAGGGAAAGAGTACGGGAAATGGTGCTTTTATCTACTGTTGGCAGCAACTGCTCCAACCGCGGCAGCGACAACATTTCATCACCGCGATGCAACTGTTCAAGGATGAGCAGGCGCGGGGCGGTGGGCTTGATGTCGTGATGCTCCAGATCGTGAATGAAGGATTGTTCGTACATGATGTCGAGTTTAGAGTTGAGAGTTGAGAGTTGAGAGTTATGATTACTGCTGGAGGCAGATTTCTGCATAGATTCGGGCGTGCCCGGAAATCATAACTCTAAACTCTACACTCTCAACTCTCAGTTAATTAAAATTCCACAAGAACGCGGAAGACTTTGGCGGGAGCTGCCGCCCATTGTTTCATGGCATCGAAGGCGGTGTCTGGCGTGGCTACCGCAGAGATAAGCTCATCCTTAGGATAGTTGGGATTGTTCTGCATGTAGTGGATCACAGCACGGAAGTCAGCAGGCTTGGCATTGCGCGAACCACGGATATCCAATTCTTTCTGCACAAAGAGTTTGGTAATAAACTCTGTACCAGCTTTAGCATAGCCAATGAAAACCACACGGCCCGTGAAAGCCACCTCATTAATGGCCTGATTCTGCGTGAAAGGAGAACCCACGGCTTCGATAACCACATCAGGACCCAGTCCAACGGTAATCTTTTCAAGACATGCATGGAGATCTTCCTTGGCCGTATTGATGACGTAAGTGGCACCCATACGCTTTGCCAATGCCAGCTTTTCATCGTCCAAATCAGTGGCTATCACTGTAGCTCCACGCAGACTTGCACGTACAATAGCACCGATACCAATCATACCGCAGCCAATAACCATTACCACATCGATATCGGTTACTTCTGCACGGTTGACGGCATGGAAACCCACGCTCATGGGTTCTATGAGTGCTATCTCCTTTTTTGTGAGTCCTTCTGCAGGAATAATTTTCTGCCAAGGCATGGCAAAATATTCACGCATAGCACCCCAACGCTGCACGCCAAGCGTCTCGTTATGCTCACAAGCATTGGCTCTTTCACGGCGGCAAGATGCACATTTACCACAGTTACTATAAGGATCCACGGTGACCAACATTCCAGGCTTCAGCACATCGGGCACCTCATTGCCCACAGCTTCAATGACTGCTGAAACCTCATGACCTGGCACAACAGGCATCTTTACCATCGGGTTCTTGCCGAGGAAAGTGCTTAGGTCTGAGCCGCAGAAACCTACGTAATTCATTTTCAGAAGCACTTCATCGCTCTTAATCTCCGGTTTTTCCAATTCAACAACGGCCATCTCTTCAAGGCCGGTAATCTGTACTGCTTTCATATTATTTGTGTTTATGGTTTTAAAGTTTCAGGCCGCTTCGCTTTCAGATTCTAAGATGATAGCACCTCATTACCTTTAACCTGACAACCTCACAACCTTATTCAGACATATTCTTAATATACGGGAGTTTCACAAGATGGTTGAATCCATAGAAACGTCGCGCGTTCTCGCCTAAGAACTTACGCTTTTCCTCGGCGGTTAACTCCTGTGACTTCAGAACGAAGTCGTAGCTCATCTTATAGGTAATAGCGGTGATGGTGCGCGGATAATCGCTACCCCACATTAGTTTGTCGATACCACAGATATCGATAGCTTCCCTAATGGCCTGAATGGCTCCAGGGAATGGATAGAACTCTGAGTTGAAAAGCCAGGTGATGCCGCCACTCTCGATAAAGACATGCTCATTACGCGCCAACTTGATTTGCTCCTGCCAACGTTCGGTAGTAGGCATTCCGAAATGCCCGATGGCAATTTTTAGTCGCGGACATTCCTGAATGATTTCCTTCATTTCGGCCACGTTGGTATCACCATCTGCCAAATCCACGCTGAAGATAATCCCGCAGTCTTCCATCAGATGGAACATCTGCATCATTTCAGGTGAAGTCATCATAATGCGTTGATCAGATAACTGTAGGCGATGGGCAGGAATCTTGATGGCACGAAAGCCATTACGGATAAGTGCCTCTGCCTGACGGATAAAACCTGGACGAAAATAATCACACATACCACAGACAAAGAAACGGTCTGGGAAGCGACGCTGCACCTCCATAAGATAGTCGTTCTGAATACCGTCGATAAACTCCTGTGTGACCACAGCTGCCGAAACCTGCGCATAATCCATATTGGAAAGGAACACCTCAGCAGAGTTTCGTCCGTCAATCATGAACGGGGGCAGCATCTGCACTTCCTGGTCGAGGAAAAAAGAACGCGAGCGGTTGCCCTCTGAAGTCTTTATCTTCAGATTATTCCACGTCGTATTCTGTTTCAACCAAAGATGCGAGTGCGCATCGATGATAGGGAAAAATTCTTCACTCTTCATTCTTCACTCTTCACTTTTAAGTATTCTTCCATCTTACTCGCATTTGATCACCAATGATTTCCTGCACTTTCTGAGCCAAAGAGGCATCGAAAGGTTCATTCACATAGCCGATATTCTTCAGCACGTTCTTGGGATTGGCTGAAGAGAATAAAGTGGTGGCAATACGGGGATTGAGTGACGTGCTGTACTGGATGGCCAGTTTATCGATAGGATAACCTTGTTCATTGCAGTATTCGGTTGCTTTCCGACAAGCCTCCTTCAAAGCTTCGGGAGCAGGATGCCAAGCAGGTGCGCCACGCTGAGAGAGTAGTCCCATGGAGAATGGCGAGGCATTTATGACACCGATATTGTTTGTCTCGAAGAAATCCAGATAGTCGAGCAACATCTCATCATTCAGACAATAGTGGCAGAAAGAGAGCACACTTTCCACCGTTCCCGGCTCTGAATGTTCAATCACCCATTTGAGATTCTCAGGTTGCAAATCAGTAATACCCACATGACCTACCACACCCTTCTTTCGAAGTTCCACCAAAGCGGGCAGCGTCTCATCAACCACCTTCTGCAAGCCTCCGGGCAAATCGCCCTGAAACTCCACATCGTGCACGTTGATGAGATCGATGTAGTCGATGTTAAGCCTCTCCATACTCTCAAAGACGCTTGCGGTGACGCGCTCAGCGGAATAGTCCCAGAAATTCTTGCCGTCCTTGCCATAGCGTCCCACTTTCGTAGAGAGGTAGTATTTATCACGCGGAATCTCCTTCAGCGCTTTACCTAACACTATTTCAGCTTTCAGATGACCATAGTAGGGTGAAACGTCAATGAAGTTAATACCATTATCTACTGCTACATGCACAGCCTCAATGCCTTCAGCCTCGCGGATGTCGTGGAACACGCCACCCAACGAAGAGGCGCCAAAGCCGAGGTTGCTTACGCGCATGCCTGTTTTTCCTATTTCGTTATAGACCATATTTAAGATTGTTAATAGGTAACTTCAATTCACATATCTGTATGTTGGGCTCCCCGCCCCTCAAGGGGAGGGGAGTATGCGGATATTTGAGCCTTTTATGGAACATATCTATATTTATAAGACGATTTGACGAGGGGTTTGTAACTACGGAGCATCCGTGGAGCAGAGGCGCTGCTGCATCTGCCGGGTTTCCTGTGCCGTCTGATTCGTGAAATAATAGAATTTCCGTTTGATGCGGGAAGCCACTTGGGGCGTATTGCTATAGGCAGGATAGAGACGGGCCGTCTGGATGCTGTTAATCAACTGACGGTCGCCGAAGGCCATCTCGTTGTTTTCTCCGATAGAGATGATGCCTATACGGTTGTCGATATTCACCCAATTGGAACGGAAAGTGCGCATCTGACTACCGCCGGAGGTAAACGTTCCGCCTTCGTAATAGAGCGTTCGCTCGGTTTTTGTGAACGGATCTACCGAAACCGCCACCGTTCCGCCCCGTTCCTCAAAGATGGTATCATTGCCCTGCAACTGGTATTCCACGACCACGGCATTGTGAGCATCGGCGGTAAACTTGAAATCCTGAGCGACTTTTCCTCCGGCAGCCATCAGCCGTCCATGCACCTGGAAAGTGCTGTCGGTCGTTATGAACTGCGGCTTTCCGCTCAGTCGGGTTTGTGCATTGTTATAGCAACCCAGGAAGTTTCCCGTACCTTTATATTTATAGGGGATGATAATCTTTGAATCCTCCACCGTATTCGGCACGATAATGCCCGTAGCATTCTTCAACCCTTCACTCCATGAGAAGCAGACAAAGCGGTCTTCCGAAATCGAGCGAACGATCTGCTGACAAGGAAATACCTTCGTCTTGGAAAGTCGTTGGCGGAAATCCTGCCAAGTAGATGGAATGACGGCGCCCATTTTCAAATAATCGGTCATTCCGTTGCGGTGGTCAACAGCAAATTTCTCAGAACGTAGATCCTCTGTGGGAAACAGTCTATGCAAGAACCAGGTCATCATCACACGATGAGCCGTTACACCCATTCGTCGGGGTCCTATGTCGGGATTCAGCATATAGGAACCATCAGGAGTAGTATGCTGCCGCTTCAACAATTGGTCAAGGCAACGCATTTCAAGCATCAAAGCATCAGGATTACGCTTGATACATGCCATCGCCGCATAGGCTGGAAGCTGGTCGTAGAGAAACATACTCCAGTCGTTACCGTTAGGCATAGCCAGTTCACCGTCAGCCAAGGCCAATTGGGCAAGAACTTCGTCCCACACTTCCTGCCAATGCCACGTCAGCGACTGATGAAGTTTCGGCGGTCTGTCTTCCTTAAGATAATAGGTAGCCAGAATTGTTTCGGCTTGTTCTTGCATCACTACATTTTGATAGGAGGTATGGAAATAGTTATGGTTCTGCAGTGTATAGTCTGGATAAAGATTGGTACCAACATACCATTCCCGCGCCTGCTTTCCATCAATCATCGTTGTATCGTTAGCATCGGCATCTACGGTATAGCCGTTAAAGCCATATCGAATCATCGCTTCCTGCCATTGCGGAGAATGCGGATGCGCTATGAGATTTGCCCAGGCTACTGCCAAAACGTTGGATTCCCACCCGTTTTCTTCGGCTTTCGTGTCACCTTGGAAACCGAAAGGAATGGGACGTGACAGTTGGAAGTCTGCTTCGCTTGCCATCAATTTGGCAATCAGTTCTTGCTCCTCTTTGCCTAATCCGTCAAAATCCTCGATGAATTTCTTGGTAAATGCCATGCTAAGCACCCACAGCGAACTCTCCCACTGGTGATGCCATTGCCCCTGCTCATCCTGATAAGTGCCCCAGTACTTTCCGTCTGTACATCTCATCAACCTGACAGTCTGATGTGTACTATAAGCATAGCGCAAGGCAGAACATGCCATTTGTCGTAGGTTATCCTTGTTAATACCATGGGGAAGATTAAATTCAGAACAGCCATTGAATTCTATATAATTGTAGAGGAAAGCGCAGACCATTGCGATATCCAGATTGGTACGAACGCCGTCCTCATTACTCTGTCCGGCACTGACTGCCTTGAAATAGCCGACGGCATCACCACGGCTGTTCTTTCCTGCATCGGTATAGATGCTTTTGGCATATGATGTAAAGTCCGCCAAAGATTGCAGGCATCGCTGCTGAATCAAACTGTCTTCCCGCTCATCTGCCATTAAAGACAAAGGCAAAAAGAGTAGGATTATGGGAAGAAATCTCTTTATATTCATTTTAGAAAAATCTTAAAGTCCTTTATACTGCCTGGAGCACCCTCTTCAGCGCGTGGCAGGTATTCAACAGCAGTTACGGTCTGTTCCGAACCGAGGTCGATAACCATCAGATGGGGGAATTCAGCATTCCGCTCCGTCTGCCAATAGGTACTTTCCTGCAAGTCAAAAACCTTGTCGAGCGTATGGTTGCCGTTCAGATTCTCACTATCGGCATAATGGGCTACCCAAGGTTCGCGACTCAAGCGTTTGCCCTGTGCATCAAGGGCATAGAGCTCGGCAATAGCCGTCTGTAACTTTCCATCCTGGTTTCCGTTGATTTGGATACAGATCAAACGACCTTTCTGAGGCGTATCAAAACGGAAAGTCTGCCAGCCATTGCCCGATGATGCCGTGCCTAGTAATGCTGGGGTGTCAGAATTCAAATCAGGACAGTTACCAGGATTGTTATGTTTATTGGATTTTTCCATTTGAAGTTTATCGAGTTCAGGTTGAGCCTGTCCCCGAATTGTTGTTTCCTTGGGACCTACCACATCGAAAACAACAATTTCATTCTTGCCTTTTTTCAACCAGCAACCTGGACAATAGAGCGACTGCTGCGGGCCTATACTCCAGAAACGACCTAAAGCATGACCATTCACATAGACCTGGCCTTTGCCCCAACGCTCCAAATTGATAAAGGTATCTCCTACTTTCTTCAGAATGAAAGAGCCTATATAGACACCCGCCTTACTGCTGTTATTGGTAAATGCGGTATGAAGATCCTCATGTGCCACCGCCATCTGCTTGGCTAAATGAGCATAGTCATCAGGAATAAGTCCTATTTTCCAGTCCTTCAGCGTATATAGCAGTTCGTGACCATCCTGTTCTGTTTGGAGAGTTACACTCTTGGTGATACCTTTATAGTCCTTAATGGCTCGGCCAAAGTTAATACGGCCCATAGCTTCCACCACCAAACGAAGTGTTTGTCCTTTTCTTACGGCGGGAATCATCAAGGACGTTTCATGCTTCACGCGGTCGATGGTTCCGATCTTGGTTTCATCCACAAATACCTGCACAAAATCGTGAGGTTCAGAAATAGTCAAAACACTTTTGTCAGCAATTTGGGGCAACGTAGTTGTATAGATTGCCATTCCCCAACCCAAATTCATATCTTCAAAGGTCTGCGGATTATGGCTGTCCACCTTCCGATCAATCATTTGCTCCAGCGTCAGCGCACGGGAAAGTTTCACTTCAGGAACCGCAATAAGCGGCATTGGTGCTTTAGGTACGGCAGGCAGTTTCTTATCTGTGTATTTTTCCAAGGTCTTGCGCAACAGGTAATATTTCTCTGTTGGCTGTCCATATTCATTGATAGGTGCATCATAATCATAGGAAGTGACATCGGGAGCAAATCCCGGACTATTTGCACCTGCCCAATGGCCAAAAGAAGTACCGCCATGAGTCATATAGAGCGAGAAGGAGATTCCTTTGGAAAGCATTTCATCGATCCCCTGCACCATAGCCTCTGCCGGACGGGTTTCATGACGGGCTCCCCACTTATCAAACCAGCCGCTCCAGAACTCAGAACACATCAATGGACTGTTGGGACGCAACTGCTTCAACTTGGCAAACTGTTGATCGATATTGGCACCCGTTCCAAAATTCATGGTCCATACCAAATCGTCAAGTCCGTTCTTGGTAAAGTTTGAAGCCCAATCGCACTGAAACAGTGTTGTCTGTTCACCATAGATAGAACGCAGACAATCACGAATTTCACTGACATAGGCCTTGTCCTCACCATACGAACCGTATTCATTCTCCACCTGAATCATGATGATGGGACCACCGTTCTGAATGGTCAGCGGAGCCAACTGTTCACCTACTTTCTGTTCAAAAATCTTCACCCGCTCCATAAAATAAGGATCCTGTTCACGCAGACGGATGTCTTTCTTCTTCAACAGCCACCAAGGTAATCCGCCCATTTCCCACTCAGCACAGACATAAGGACCGGGGCGTACGATGACATACATTCCGTTTTTCTGGGCCAACCGACAGAAGGCTGCCACATCGTTATTACCCGTGAAATCGAACTTCCCCTCCTGCTGTTCATGGATATTCCAAAATACATAAAGACAGAGCGTATTCATGCCCAAAGCCTTGCACATCTTGATACGGTGTTCCCAATAGGCCTGGGGAATACGAGGATAATGCACCTCGGCTGCCTTTACCACGAATGGTTTGCCATCTAACAGGAAGGTTTTGTCACCTACCATAAATGTATGCTGTTTGTTGGCAGCCTGTACACTACATGCTAACATTAGCATCAGGCTTAATATTATTTTTCTCATAAGTCCTTCCACATTTAATATATAATCATTAGGTCTACAGGTAATTGCTTCCTCCCTTAGGGGAGGGTGAAGGGTGATTGTTACCACTTGTCCGCCGTCTGAATCTGGTCTCTCCAATGATGGTCTTTCGGGAAAGCTTCGCCTCCCCATGCCTTTATCTGTGTCCAGGGTTGTTCCTTGTTTGTCCAGAAAGGATGAGAAGCGGGCAAACCCAACGGCATAAAGACCAAAGAGGTCATATAAAGCGAACCGTTGTTAGTGTACCAGTCCGCAATATTGGGTTGACTGCCACAGAAACCAATGGTGAGAAAGCCATCCTTGAAATTCTCCTGACCATCAAACATACGGTGAAGAACTTTGGTTAGAGCAGCACGTACCTGACCACGGCTCACTCCTTCCGGCAAACGGTCGTACCAAGCCATTAATGCCAGTGGCTGCATGGTAGCCATACGGTAAGGAATACTGCGGCCAAAAGCTGGGAATGTTCCTTCGGGGGAGATGAAACGTTCCAAAATGACAGCGTGACGTTGGGCACGTCGCAGCTCACGATTATAGTATTTCTGATAGTCCAGTCGTGAATTCTTTGCAGCATCCACCATGCTCTGCAGGGTCTCCAAATACATGGGATGGAACACATAACTACTGTAATAATCGAAAGAAAAACTCGGACCGTCAGCATACCAACCATCACCGACATACCATTCCTCCATTTTCCTGCAAGTGGAATTCACGCGATATTCATCACCTTGAGCCACTTCCTTCAGCGCAGGTTCCTCTTTTACAGCCTTGAAAATCAGGCTCTCGATGGTACTTGAGAAAAGCAGCCAGTTGGTATAAGGCGGATCAATGGTACGCATTTTTGCAAATTCCCTCAGGTAACGCTCCTTTGTTGTCTGTGAAAGCGGTTTCCATAAAGCATCCCAACCACGCAGGAAACTCTCGGCAATATAGGCAGCATCCACGAGATTCTGACCCGCCACGCCCCAGCAGAGATAATCAGGGCTTTGGGGATCAACAGCATTCTCATAACTCTTCAGAGCCCATTCGCGCATTTGTTTACGTAGCTTACCCTCCTCCGTGTTGTCATCGGGGAGCGAAAGCCAGGGAGCAGTTCCCGCCATCAGACGGCCAAAACACTCCATATAAGTGACACGGATATCGCGACCGTCCCAGGTTGGAGAAGTTTCCACACGCATATTCTTAACTAACTCGCCTTTCGCCATATTGCTGAGCACGGGCTCTGCCATTTGTCGCAGAATCGATACCCAGTAAGCGCGATCTGTTTTGTTTGTTGCAATACCATTGCAACTTACTGGACTCTCGAGATAGCGAACATACTCGCAAGCTGCCAACAGCCAGGCGCCTGTACCGAAGTTAGCTTCTGAATTCTGGTCAACGATTTGTCCGGGAATAGCCTTTTCACCGATAGGCTGCACATAACCTATCTTACCACTCTTCTGCAGTGCCTTGTTCTTCAAATAATTCCAAGCCTTGTTGATTACAGGCTTAAACTCAGCCTCATCCAGAAAGCCATTGTTCACACCCCACAACATGCCATAGGTAAAGAAAGCCGTACCAGAAGTCTCAGGACCGGGAGCCTGTTCGGGATCCATCATTGAACGCGTCCAATAACCTTCGGGCTGCTGGATGGCAGCTAATGCTTTAGCCAGTCTTACGTATTTCTCCTTGAAGAAAGCATAATGCTTGTAACTCTTGGGCAGATCCTGCAGAACCTTTGCCAGTCCAGCAAGCACCCAACCGTCACCACGTGCCCAGAAATCCTTTTTGCCGCTATTGGTCTTATGCTTAGGATAGACATATTTACCGTCACGGAAATAAAGGCCTGTCTCTTCGTCGAGCATAATGCCATCACAGAATTTCAGATTATCATAAAGTTTATTCAGATAGCCTTCGTCACCTGTCAATTTATACATTTTCGTCATGACAGGCATCACCATGTAAAGAGCATCTGCCCACCACCAATAGTCATTCTCTTTGGAACGCATTTCAAAGCCCATCACCTCCCTGGCGCGACGCACTTTCTGGTCATCGGGTAGAATGTTATAAAGATCGATATAAGTCTGGAAACAAATCTGCCAGTCACCGAAAAGCACATGTTGCTCATCTTCGCCATAGTTCTTATATTCCCATTTCGCCTGATCTTTTTCTTTAGCACCTTGCCATTGATTATGCTTGGCCCACTGCTCACTATACTGACGATAGCGCTCCACGCCCGTCAGTTGATAAACCTCCATATTCCCTGTATGATAGGCTGCATTATCCCAGAAGGCCCGTGTCTCAGGCTTATTATTCTGCTGCCAATAGTTATTCACTTTTTCAATGAGTTCACGCACCTGCTGCGCCTCTTTGTTCACAGGAGCAGCCTCCAACATTGTGGCAACAGTCCATACTGCAACCATCATCAAGCATCTTAAGATTTTCATATATTCATTAAGTTTTCAGTTATTTTTGTTCCTTTTGCAAAGATACGATTTAGCGAGCATAAATGCAAACAAAACTCGTTTTGATTTGCTTTGTCGAGCGTAAGTATCTTATCTAAAGATACGATTTAGCGAGTACAAAAGCAAGAAAAACTTGTTTATTCTTATTTTGTCGAGCGTAAGTATCTTATCTAAAGATACGATTTAGCGAGCACAAATGCAAACAAAACTCGTTTTGATTTGCTATGTCGAGCGTAAGTATCTTATCTAGAGATATGCAATTATTTTCAATACAACAAATCTATTTTGGCAATTTCGTTATATAATAACGATTGCAAATATACAGATTATTTTCAAACAACAACACCGCTTTTTATGACAAAAACGGGGATTTTTCGGAATTTGCCCAATTAGGGGCGTTTCCATAACGTTTTCCGAAAAACACCCCTTTTTTGAACAATTCCCAACCGTTCTTTCTTCAGAAACTGTATTATATTTGCAGCGAAAACTGAAATCACTACCTATTATGAGACTAAAAACGATACTCTTTTTCCTGCTAACTACTTTAGTTCTTCAGGCACAGATGTTCCAGCCTGGAAAGATTTGGAAAGATACTGACGGCACTCATATCAATGCTCATGGAGGTGGTGTGCTTTACCATCAAGGTACTTATTACTGGTATGGTGAACACAAAGCCGACACAACTAGTGCAGCTATGGTAGGAGTGACTTGCTACAGTTCCAAAGACCTGCTACATTGGACCAATCTTGGCGTGGCCCTTTCCGTCAGCGACGATCCACAGAGCGAAATTACCCGCGGTTGTGTTTTGGAACGTCCAAAGGTTATATATAATAAGGTGACGAAAAAGTTCGTGATGTGGTTCCACCTCGAACTGAAAGGAAAAGGCTACAGCGCAGCCCGCTACGGAGTAGCTGTCAGCGACAAGCCTGCAGGACCTTTCCAATTCCTTTATTCAAAACGCTCCGATGCTGGACAGTATCCTATCGACTTCACTCCTGAGAAAATTGCTGAAATGTATGCACTCGATGAGTCTGCCTATCAGGAATGGTGGACGCCCGAATGGACTGAGGCCATCAAAAAGGGACTTTTCCTGAAACGCGACTTTAATGGAGGGCAGATGTCCCGCGACCAAACCATCTTTGTGGATGACGATGGAACAGCCTACCACATTTTCTCCTCAGAAGACAATCTGACACTTCACATCTCCGAATTGACAAAAGATTACACGGCCCATACGGGACGTTACGTTCGGGTAGCTCCTTCAGGACAAAACGAAGCTCCTGCTATTCTTAAACGCAACGGCCGCTATTGGATGATTACCAGCGGATGCACAGGATGGGCACCTAACAAAGCAAGAATGTTCACGGCCAGAAGCATCTGGGGACCGTGGACACAAATGGAAAATCCCTGTTCCGGAAAAGATGCCGATATCACCTTCTTCGGACAAAGTACCTACATTCTGAAAGTGGAAGGCCTTAAGGATGCCTACATTTTCATGGCTGACATCTGGCGGCCCATGCACCCAAGTGACGCCCGTTACATATGGCTTCCCATAAAGTTCGGAGCAGCCGATGAGCCTATCATCCCATGGAAAGACGAGTGGAGTATGGATGAATTCAGGTAGAATAAAGATAAAATTACGAAAAAGTACTCTTTTCTTACGAAAAAGGCACCTTTTTATTAATAAATATTTCTTAATTTTGCAACTGAAAACAGTGCAGAACCGAAATACTATTTAACAAACCTAATTTATATTAACTAAAGTTTCCCACTTGCAAATAGCTTGCCCTTAAAGTCTTAAAAATCAAGAGGAAAGAGAAGGAATGTCCAAAAGTTTTTGTATCTTTGTAGTGCAAATAAATCATTGATACATAAACAA
>Ga0256404_1000568_pt1 | contig 95810 bp, 77 predicted proteins | sample RumenRJG_01DNA_FD_185990 | JGI IMG/M metagenome (GOLD analysis project Ga0256404, IMG submission 185990) | Bovine rumen microbial communities from Lethbridge, Alberta, Canada - RJG_01 | ecosystem: Host-associated > Mammals > Digestive system > Stomach > Rumen | place: Canada: Alberta | collected... | reverse complement strand
TATCATAAAGATGCTTGTACCGTTCAAGTTTCCTATGAGCCAAACTCATTCCGATAAAAATTATCGGACAGTCTGTTTCATCGTGAATATCACGCAGAGTTTCAATAGTTTTGTAGTTATTCATCAAATAATCAATCTCATCAATGAAAATAACCTGCGGATTCTTTTTCAGCTTTTTAACCACGATATTAAAATTATCAGATGTCAGAAATCTCGGTATTTCATCAAGCTCTTTTACCATTCCTTCAAGCAGCCATCTACCGGTCATAAGGTTCGATGCTCTTAAATAAATTCCGTCATATTTGCACGCAAGCCATAATGCTGTTTGTGATTTGCCGAGTCCGGGTTCCCCATATACTAGTCCCATTTTTGGAATATTTTTCGGTTTATTAATCAAGTTTTCAACAAGCCCGATAAAGTTTTTGACATTTTGAGTTTTAACAAATATTTTCTTCATATAACAATTGATACTCCTTTGTTTGCTTAAATTCGGTTATCCAAGAATTATTTGGATCGTTTGCAACTAAATACTCATATTTTTCTGAATTACTTTTAAACAGCGTTTGAACCTTTTTTGAACCCGTTTTGAACGGGGGTTGAATTTCCTTAGGTTCCATTTGTGTTTCAAGTAACTTGATATCCTCGCATTGAAGATACTTTTTTACCGATTCAACAGTTTTCTTTTTGAGTTGCCGTTGTCTTACAATTTTCTGCTTGTAATCTTCATAATCCTTGACATCACCAAGTAACTTTGCCATCGGATGCGTTTCTGTTACTCTTTTTGCTGTGCAAAGATACTCACCTTTCGGGGTGTAAACTTTAATATTTGTCAGGTCAAACAAATTATATTTAATCAGCACTTTGCTTTTAAAACCGTATAATCTTTCATCAAAATAATCACAGTTTAAAAACCTAATACCGTTTCGCTGAATTGTTTTTACTTCTGTTGCAAGCATTAAATCGTCAAGCGTATTAATATCAATATTCTGTCGTTTTCTTTCGGATAAAACCTCCGCGATTGTTCTATCCGGTGCATTTGGACAAGGTTGAGAATTCTTAAAATTCAGCCACATATCAATCATTTTTATTGTTTCTTCAATTGTTGGAATATATTCATTGTGCCAACTTTTGTGCAATTTTTCATTTCTCATCATATAAGCAGGTTTATTATTTATTGAAGAGCCGATATAACTCGGTAAAAGTTTTTCAAAGCCTTCCTGAAATTCTTTGAAAAATCTTTCAATAACTTTTGCTCTGGCATTATACGGTCGAGCAAAAACTGTTTCAATTCCGAGTTTTGAATACAAACCCTGAAACCCAAGTTCGGTAAATCTTTTATCGTCAGTAAAATATTTTGCCCTAAAAGCTCTGCCGTTATCCTGATAAACAATTTTTGGAATCATATCAAGATTTATTATTGCGTTGCGGAGCGCACTTGCGACACACTGAGTATTTTCTTCAAGCATAATTTCATAACCAACGAGTGCTGTTGATTTCCAATCCAAAAATCCAACAAGTGTTGCTCTGGTGGGTTTGCCTGTGAACGGATTTATTACTTGAAATGCTAATTTATGTCCGTCCGCGACAAGAATGTCCCCGACTTCAAGCAAGCTTGCATCACGTTTTATGTATGGTTCAACTTTATCCGATAGTGCTTTTTCTCCGTCACGAGCAAGAATCCATTTATCGTAATTATTATCCTTGAACCATTTTGCGTACCTTCTAAATGTGATATCCGCCGGAATAAAATTTTGCCCCTGCTCCTTTAATCTATATTTTGTTAATGCTATAGCCTTACCGATAGATAATCTGTTAGGATGTAAAAGCAATCCCATAAAGATTTTTATTTCTTCATCATTGAGAACTGTTCGGTATTCCCGAACAGTTGAATATTTATACTGCGGCAAAAGTTTCGTATAATCTTCCGTTCCGTTTAACATAGCATACCAACGGTGCAAACTTCCGCGAGATATTTTTCCTAAAATTTCAAACAAGTGTGAATTTGATGTGTTATGTAATTTTACAAAATCATAATCGGCTTGAAGTTTATTTTGAGATTGCTTTCTAAATTCAAGCCACTTGTGAACCACATCAAGTCTTGCAAGTGCTATTTGTTTACATTTTTCGGGTGTGAAGTTTGTCATAAAAAGTTACCTCACACACATTCATCACTCACCTTTCGGAATAAATCAAGTCCCAAATCTCAATCTCAGAGACAAAAAGACACATATCAAAATGTAAGATAAATTATTTTTGCACTATTTTGCACTTATTTGCACTCGCTAAAATTCAAACACCACGCAAAATAGACCCTGATACAAGTTCAGGGTGACAGGTTTTTGGTGCAAAATAGTGCAAAAATTATGACAAAAGTGCAAGAATAGTCCGGTAAATCTCTACACTATAAACTTGCCTCTATTGCCCTAAAATTAGGCAAATCCACAATAAAACTCCCATCACAACTGTCCTGAAAACCTATACCCCAAAAGGTGGTTAAAGCCCGACCCAACTTCATAATAAAAGAGATGTTAACATAAGTCAACATCTCTTTTATGGTGTCGACGGGGGGACTTGAACCCCCACAGCTCTCGCCACATGCACCTCAAGCATGCGTGTCTACCATTCCACCACATCGACATGATGTTTTGCTAAATAAATTTTAGCATAAATATTCAATTTTCAACGGACTCGTGGTTCTGCTCGGCAGAGTACCACATCGACAAGTATAAGTATTAAATTCTCAAATGTTGCGCCTTTAAACAACAATATATTAATATCATAAAAATATTTTTAGTACAAATATATTATTGAAGATTTCTGTTTTCATTGTATTATGCTGGTATGAAGAGAGTTATATTAATCATAACAATTTTAATTTCTCTATTTTTACCCTGTGATGCAGCTCCGTTTTATGAAAATTATACGGCTTCAAATGGCAGGAATGTTTTTATTTACCATATTCCTGATGATGAACCGGTTACCAAAACTCAAAATAAATCACAAGAAGATGATGCTGCAAAAGTGCAGGATATAATTAGTGATGATATTACCGCTGATACTTCAGGAATTGAACCTGTTGAAGCTGATGCTGATGCATCTGATTATGATGATGTCGGCGATATGTATTCATATGTTCTTAAGGGATATGCAGAATACAACGAAGATGAAGCCTCTACAATTTCTCTTGATATACCAAAAGAAGAAATATTGCAGTTATACATAAAAAAGCCTGCTAAAATCGGCGAAAAATATTTTGACGGTATTAAGCCGAGTGAATCTCTCTTTGACAATAATTTTTATTCAAAATATAACTCTACTGAATATAGTATAGCTCCTGTATCTGTTTCAACTTCAAAAAGTCTTGGCGGTTTTAGTGCAGGAACAACATATTCTCAAGGGATAGATTACGGAGAATTAGAACAATCCTCCGGTATTTTTACCAAATATACTTATAAAAGATTTGCCCTATCCACTTCGTATGCAAAAACCGTCAATAGCACAAACAATAACTACAATGATAATTTTTATATAATACCGGAATTTAAGCTTAGCCAATACTTAACTCTGAAAAATGTGTTCAGTGCCGATACTGTCAAAAAACGTAAAAAAGCAGAAGTTGTATTATCAATAAATCCGTTTGGAAATAAAGATTTTGACAGACTCCGATTAGAATTAGGAGCAAGCGAAACCTATGACGAAATTAATAACATTCTGAAAGGTCAGTTTAAATTTTCAACTAATTATAAATTCTAAGAATGTTTTTTAACCAGTTTATCAAGGTAGCTTGTTATTCTGTCAAGCATTCTTTGGTGAATATCTATTTTTTCAGATGTGTAGTAACCTAATATTTTTTCATCATCTTTATCGTTAATATTTGATTTCATTCTCACTCTGCGACTTTTGATAGTTGCTTTTTTAGGACTCATTATACTTCCCCATGAATCCTGTTCTGTTTCAGGTTTGCCCATTTTTAATGTTAAAGTGTCCGCATCAGTGCCAATTAGTTTTGCTTTCTTTTCCCAGCTTTTTATAAATTTTTTGCTGATGTCTGTGGTGTAGCCTTCGATTTTAAATTTTGCACCGAATGATGTGTTGTTAATGTTATTTACTTGCATATTTATTTTATCCTTTATGTTTCCCATATTGATGATAATTACCGTTTTTAAGTTCTTCTTTTATATATTCATCCATTTGTCCTTTGGTTTTTGGGATATTATGCTTTTCAAATTTTTGAAAAACCTTAAAACCGATTTGTCTTAATTTTTGTTCAAAACCTTCATCAAGTCGTTTCCTTATTGATACTCTGACATTACCCTGATTTCCGCTTGGGTACATGGTGTTTTGATATTTTGAAGCCATCTTTTTTAAAGCTTCTCTTTTTGCGGAAGATATATTCTGCTCTACCAAAGGTATTCTGTAAGTAGATGTAAAAGATACTTTATCCATTTATTTCCTCTTTCATTGTATATGTTTTTAAATCCTATAAAAATAAAATTTGCTAATTTATTTTAGATAAATTTAAAAATTTCATCAGGAGTATCAATAATATTTTTTGCCCCATTTTTTGTCAAAAATTCTTTGGTTTTGAAACCCCAGCTTACACTAATACAATCAATGTTGCAGTTTTGTGCGGTCTGAATGTCAACCTCGGAATCTCCGACATAGATCGCTTTTTGCGGTGTTAAATTATATTGCTCTAATATTTTAAAAACAATATCAGGCGATGGTTTTTTCTTTATCCCTTGTTTTTCATTTTCGCCATACGCACAATCTATTAAATTTGCAAAATATTTTTTGCATAAATCTTTTACCGCCAAATCAAATTTATTTGAGGCTACGGCTATGATAAAACCTTTGCTTTTTAATTTCGTCAGCATTTGGTTTATGCCTGCGTATAAAGATGTTTTATTATACATATTTTCTTTATAATGCTGTTTAAAAATTTCAACGCATTTATCAAAATTATTGTTTTGTTTCCCTTGCGGGATTGCACGTTCAATGAGTTTATAAACTCCGTTACCGACAAAATTTTTTATTTGTTCAATGTTTTTTATCGGATAATTAAACTGTGAAAGCATAAAATTTGTGCTGTCTGTTAAATCTTCAAGAGTATTTAACAAAGTTCCGTCCATATCAAAAATAATAATTTTTTTATTCATATTTTTATTATACAACAAGAGTTTTTTGTGATAAATTTGAATTATGGACAGAACATCATTAGAAGATATAAATCGCGGAAAGAAAAATTTTTTGATATTTGTTTTATCAATAGCGGTAATTATTGGGGTTATTACAGGTCTTTTTACTACAAATAAAAGTGAGATATTAAGATGCTCACGACCTGATGATGCTTGTTATGTAGAAAAAACAAATTATTTTAATATTACTACCAAAGAACAAATAATTAAAATGTCTGAAATTTTGTATCCGACTTATATTCCAAAAAATGTTGCGGGAAATATGTATGCCCGCGGTTATAGTGCTTATTACCTTGCATTTATGTCAAAGTCAAAACAGCCTGTGCAGATTTTTTCTATTGAATATTATGAAAAAGAAGTGCTTGATGCAATAATGGAAAATCTCAAATTGAAATTAAAATCAAATGATAAAGAGTTTGTGCTTGAACAAACTCTGTAATTTAAAATTTTGCCAAAATTTTAAATTTTATAAATAACTATATCGCAAGTATATCCTCAGTTTTGATTTTTAATTTTAAAATATTTTTGTTAAAAATTTTTGATAATTTTTGAAAATTTGGTCATTTTTGTCAAAAATTGATAAAAAATCAACTAAATTGATGATATTTTTTTAAATTTTTGGAATAGAATTAGAAAAGATTTAGAAATGTTAAGAGATTGAAATTCAATAAAACTGCGCTTTTTAAGATAATTTAAAATATAGTAATTGATTAATATTTTTAAAGTTGTATTATAAAATTGTACAAAAGGAGGCACATCAAAATGTTTACATCAAGCAAAAAAGAATCAAAAGAAATGCAGCAACAAATTATCGAATCAGCTGGTAAAATTTACCACTATCTTTCTGACAAAGGTGAAGTTACTATCAACAAATTAAGAAAAGATATGGATTTAGATGACAACTTTACTTACATGGGATTAGGCTGGTTATCAAGAGAAGATAAAGTTGCTTATACTCAAAAACCAAAATCAGTTACAGTTAAATTGATTTAGTTTTTTAACAAATTATTTAAAGAACCTCTCAAATTTTTGAGAGGTTCTTCTTTATTAATATGAAAAAATATTGTATAATAAAGAAGAATTAGCGGGGGGTAATATTATGGATGTAAAAGCGATTATACTTGTAATAGATTCTATGGGCATTGGTGCAATGGCAGATTGTCGTGAATTTGGTGATGTTCCGGAGTGTAATACGCTAAAGCATGTTTGTGAATTTAATAAAGGGCTGAAAGTTCCAAATTTAGAAAAGCTTGGGTTAGGAAATATTCAGGATTTTATGGGTATAAAAAAGGTTAAAAAACCTCTTGGATACAGTGCAACTCTCGTTGAAAAATCAAAAGGAAAAGATACAACTACTGGTCATTGGGAAATAGCAGGTTTAGTTTCGGAAAAGCCGTTTTCTACTTATCCGAATGGGTTTCCAAAAGAGCTTATTGATAAATTTATTGAGCGTACAAATTGCGGCGGTGTTCTGGCAAATATTCCGGCAAGCGGGACAAAAATTATTGAGCAATTAAATGATGAACATCATAAAACAAAATTTCCGATAGTTTATACTTCTGCTGACAGTGTTTTCCAAATCGCTCTTGATACGGATTTAATACCTTTAAAAACATTGTATGAATGGTGTGATATTGCAAGACAAATTCTTGATGACGGGGATTATAATGTTGCAAGAGTTATTGCAAGACCTTATAAAATTATAGACGGTAAGCCGACAAGAATTTCAAAAGACAGACGTGATTATTCTATGAAACCGAGATATACATATCTCAATGAATTAAAAAATAACGGAAATATAGTTTTGGGTATCGGTAAAATTGAAGATATATTTTCAAAATCAGGAATTACTCATGCTATTCATACCGGTTCAAATAAAGAGGGGTTAGAATTGACACTCAAAGCCGTGAAAGGTGAATTGCCTCTTGAAGAGCTTGCATATAAAAAAGGACAAAAATATACCGATAAAACTTTGATATTTACAAATCTTGTAGATACTGATATGCTTTACGGTCACCGAAATGATCCTGCCGGATATGGTAAAGCGATTGAGGAAATTGATACTTATATTAAGCCGATAATTGATTCAATGGGAGAATATGACACATTGATTATAACAGCAGACCATGGATGCGATCCTTGTGTTGAAGGAACTGATCATACAAGAGAAAAAGTGCCGATGCTTGTTTATTCAAAAGGTTTTCAGCCTGAAGGTGACGGTTATCTTGGTGAGATTGACGGCTTTGATTACATAGTTAATATCCTAAAAGATACTTTGTAAAATATTGTTAAATTTGGCTTTAATAATGGCAATAATAATCATTTATCGTTGTTAAAAAATACAGAAGTGTAGTAATAAAATAAGGATTATTTAATGATTGATAGTGTTAATAAAGTTAGCGGTGCGGGTGTAAATACGGAAATCAAAGCCGAAAAGCAAGACAAGAAAACGATAAAGGATTTTGTGTCTGATAATAAAGTTGTTGTCGGTGTTGCCGGTGCGGCAGCATTAAGTGCGGCTGTAATCGGCGGAATTATGTTCCATAAAAGCCAAAAATTAACTAAAGAAGTTGAAAAATTATATAATCGGTTAATAAAAAATTTTGAAAATCGTAAAGATGATGAAAATTTCACAAAATTTTTTGATCCTGATATTACAATCAATCAAATTAAAGAAATTCAAAAATTACCTAAAAAAGAGCGTCTTAAAGCATTAAAAGAGTTTGACACCTGTCTGGATAGAGGGTTTTTAGTTAATATTATTAAAGATGAAAAATATTTGGAATCACTCCCTCAAAATATTCAGGATGCCGTAAAAGAAAAAGATTATATTAAAACTAAAAAACTATTTCTTCAATATTGTGATTCACTGTTTAATAAATCAGAAACTGCCGGAAAGACTGTCGCAGAGTCTGTAGAAAATGTATTTGGCAAAGAAACAATAGTAAAACCGCATACATACAGCCCTAAAGAAGATGAATTAATTGCGATGAATGATTATGGTGGTCGTGGTTACGAAGCAATTACCGTTTTGCCTGATAACCAAATAGCTCACAGGCTAAATTGGAAAACAAATATGGAAACAGGTCAAAAAGGTAGTTGTTATTCTCCAGGTGTTTTAGGACACATGCCAGAAGGAGATGCAACTCCTGTTATACAATCGGGGAAAGCAAACGGTCGTCATTATGTCAGTATAAGCTATGGACCAAAAGACTCAGGGCGAGCAAGCTATGGTTTTAGTTTATTTTCATCAAAAGGCGGTAAAATGACGCAGGCCCAAAAAGATTTGTTGAGTATCAATACTTCAAAAATGAGCGAAGATGATATTAAATTATTGTTTAAACTGCCGCGGAATAGAGAACGTTCAAATTATGATGCAGTTTTATCATTAGTTCAGACTTTGGCTGAAAAATATAAAGCATAAAGGACTGGTATTTTTTCTTAATTTGTTATATAATACCAACGTGAAAGAAATTTCACGTGGTTTTATAAAAATAAGGAGAACTAAAATGGCAGTTACAATTAATGACTCTTGCATAGCATGTGGTGCTTGCGAATCAATTTGTTCAGAAGTATTTTCTATTGAAGATAAGGCTGTTGCAAATGAAGCAGCTGTTGCAGACAACATTGATGCTGTAAAAGAAGCAGCTGATGCATGCCCTGTTGGTGCTATCGAAGTTGCATAATTGATTTAAGTAATTAAAAAATGACCGTATTCATCAGAATACGGCCATTTTTTTAGTATATTTTTTTAATAATTTACGCAGGTAATTACAATTTCTCTTTTATTCATTTTGGCTTCTGCAATAGATTCTGCCGGCGGAAGTGATATAACTTCGCCATTATCAAGGATTCCTCTTATTTTGCAGGCAAGCCCGGATTCTGTCAATTGGGCAACTTCTCCGTTGAGGTTGCGTACACTTCTTTCAAGTTGTTCAATTCTTCCGTTTAAATTTTGTAATTGTGTAAAAGATTGGTTATCCATTTGTTCATTAAATTGCAGTTTGTTGTTATTTAATGAATTATTATTTCCTGCAGGGGCAGTTGTTGACATTCCGGAGTTTGCTGAATTTTTTATGCGTTGAGCGGTAATGTCTTTTGTGTTTGTGTACATAGCTGCAATTGCAAATATAAACATTAAAATGAAAGCAGCTGTTATTATACGAAATTTATTTAATCCTTGCATATCATTCCCCATTATTTTTACTCACAACATTCTATCATAAAACTGTGGGTGAAATCCAAAATTTTACAAAATCAATATTCTGGTTTAATATAAATAAAAAAGAGGGGGTATATATGACGATATTAAAGATACAGAAATTAGCGCATAATAAGGTTTTGCCGGAATATAAGACAAGCGGAGCTGCGGGCATGGATTTGTGTGCGGCAATAGAAGAACCGGTTACATTAAAACCTTTAGAAAGGACACTAATACCTACAGGTTTGAAAATAGAATTAGAACACGGATATGAAGCGCAAATTCGTCCACGCTCAGGCATGTCAATAAAACACGGCATTACATTGATTAATTGTGTTGGTACAATTGATGAAGATTACAGAGGAGAGGTTTGTGTAGCGGTTGTAAATTTATCAAACGATACTTATACAATTGAACCCGGTGAAAGAATTGCTCAGATGGTTATTGCAAAATATGAGCAGGCGCAAATTGAAGTTGTTGCAGAGTTAACAGATACCGCAAGAGGTGAAGGCGGATTTGGTTCAACCGGTAAATAATATTTTGTAAAAAAGCATCTTGCTTTTGATAATTTATTTGATAATATTGTAATATAGATTGATGGCGGGTGTCGTCAAGTGGTTAAGACCACGGATTGTGGTTCCGTTATGCGTGGGTTCGAATCCCACCACCCGCCCCATAAAAAAGGTTTTGGCTTTTGCCAAGACCTTTTTTATTTGAGTGTGTGAGGATGAGAACCTACTAAAATGCGTAAGCATTTTGTGGAGTCCGAGCGGATTTGCGCACGGCATTTATGCCGGATAGCGAACAGATTTTGTTTACAGGTACGAAGTACCGAAAACAAAACTCTGTGAGCGTGGAGCAAATCCAAGACAATCCCACCACCCGCCCCTTTTTTTTTGTGTATTTGTGCAAAAAAATTGCACCCTACAAACTATTGCAAGTCGCAACGATAGCCGGCAAAGAGGCATTGAGAGTTGCCATTGTAGAAATAGCAAGAGTCATATCAGATATGCTAAAAAACAATGAAGATAATGATAACAGTCTAAATGGGGTGGCATAATGAAATTATTTGAAAATAACATTTAATAACTATCTTATTTCTTTTAATTCCAGATTTGTCTTGCCGTGGTTGATGTCGCCTTTTAAATGAATTCTGTAATATCTTGAATTCTTGTCATTATCTTTAATGCAAGGAATCTGCGACAACTGAGATTTATACAGTTCTTTTGAATGTTCAGGTCTGAATACTACTTTTAAAATTAAACTTAACGGAACATAAAATATTCTTATTCCTTTTGGTGCTTCTTTGCTGTAGTGCCAGAACAAATGCAAATCCGCATACTGTTTTTCCATTTCGTAATTGCCTTCCAAATACATTGCTGATAATTCATGCCATGTTGTAATGTGGATATTTTTTATTTCCGTATTATGAACATCTAATGAACCTTTTATATCGTCCTTCATAAGATCTTTTTGTGATAAATCAAAATTTGTTATATCAGATATTTTGTATTTTGTATTTTTGAACATGAATTCTTTATCACCGAGTCTTGGTAAAAATCCTTCAAAAACTTCAAATGTAGTATGTGCATCTATAAATCTGAACATATCTTTTGCATCAAGCTCTACTTTGGCATTAGCTGTTCCTTCTATTTGATCCTGAAGGTTAAGGGTCATCTCTGCTACTTTATTTGAATTGATATTTTTAGCCTCAAATGTCATTTTTGATGTGTTATTGACAAAATTATAAAGACCGTTTGCATTAATTGTTCCGTCTGCAAAATTTAGTTCCTTCATCTTGAAATCAAATATATTATTCTTCATACTGCCAAACAGTTTTACATTCTGGAGTACAAACTTATCTCTCTTAATTTCATTAATTGCTATTTCCCAATTATTAATCGTGATAGCAACATCTTTAACTTTTTTTGAAATTTCTTTTGAATCTATTTTTCTGATTTTTTTATTTTTATTTGTATCGGCATCAGGGTTTGTTTCAATAATAAGCTTGTCTAAAAACAACTTCATATTATATACTAATGTGTCGCCATTAATATTGTTTTTTGCATTAAGTTCGGCAGTATATTTTTCACCTTTAAATGTTCCCTCTGATGTTACATTTAATAATCCGTCTTTCGCCGTTACGTGTGCTTTGTCAATTTTGAATGCCTTATGTCTTGCTTTTATTATGTCAAAGCTTCCCAATACCTGATTATGATTAAAATCGTATTTCAAATTACCTTTAAATTCTCCGCCTCTTACTTTTTCTCCAAAAGAACCGGTAACAGAGATTGGTGCATATCCGTTTGTATGAATGGTTATATATTGCGGAACAAATTTATCAGGATCGATTTTATCAATATTTTTTATAAACAGACCATCTCCGGATATAATAACATTTTCTTTGTTAGAGTCTAAATAATAATATTTATATTTTTTTATATATAGGTCATTATCATCTTTAAAAGTATTACCGTATATTTTTCTTTGATAATCTCTTAAGCCCAAATAAAAAGAATTGTATATTAAATCGCTGTTTTCAGGGATGTCTATGTTGTAATATACATCAGGTTTTCTGTTTTTTATTTTGTAAACCAAGCCCACATTAACATGTTTTAGTACAGTAAGGTTCGGAACATAATCAAATTTTTTGGTAAGTGTTGTTTTCATCGTTCCGATGACTAATTTTTTTTGAGGATTTAATAAATCTGTAATATTAAGAGTGTGTATAACTTTTTCTTTTCCCAATATACCTTCAGCAACTGAATCAATTTTTTGACCTCTAAAATTGAAAACTGCTTCTTTAAAATATAGTGGAATGTCAAACCATACGGCATTTGCTGCAAGGTTGTGCCCAACACATTTCCCCCAAAATCCATCTTTATTAAATTTCAAATCAACACTAGCGGTTCCTTTAAAATTTTTAAAATTCTCTATAAACTTTTTTGAAGGATCAAGAGATTTTTGAAAATGTAGTAGTGCCGGCATAATTTCTGAAGCCGGAAGTTTTTCACCTTTTATATCAAAGTTTGGTTTTTTATTTTTATCAAGTAGCATTCCGTTTATATATAAATGCGAATTGCCGAGTGTTATTTCAAATTGTTCGGCTTTAAGTTCGTTTTCTACAACTCTCAGCGAACCGGAATATCCTAATTTTAATGTTCCTTTAAGGTTTGGTGATTTTATATCTGCGTTTATGTGTATAACGCCATTTTCTGTGTTTATATTCTGTGCTTTAAGATTTAATTTATCAGAGTTTAATGCTAAATTTTGTATATGAATCTCAGGGAGCTTGTTAAGTTCAAAATTAGCCTTACTTTTCTTTTTAGGTGCTTTTTTAAATTGTTTTAAACTGTTACCGTCAATATATATGCTGTTTGCACTTACTAAAGTCAGATGATTTTGTAGTAATTTATAGCTTACAGAAACATTTTTTATATCTGCAACGGTAACATTATTATTTTTCGAATAAATGCTGTCAACATTCAAATCGAAAACAAGTGCAGGAGATATTGCTAATTTTAATCCTTTAATATTAGTTTCAATACCTGTTTTCTTATTAATTAATAACTCCAGTTCATTTATAACTGTTTTGCTGTTAATTATTTGAGGCAATAAAAATACTATTCCGAGATATAAGCAAATTGCGGAAGTCAGTATAGTGCAGAATGTTATTTTTAATATTTTTTTCAAATCCATGTTATACATTATTACATAAAAATATTTTTGTGATATAATTTATCATGTGAATTAAGAAATGGTCAAATACTGTAATAGGAGAAAGTATATGGGAAATATGTTACAAAAAATTGGTAATTCGCAAAATATTATATTTTTGCTGGGCGTCATTGTTTATATTATCTGTCTTTTTACAATAACGGATATTGCATTAATGCTGTTTGTAACTTATGTTGTTGCATGTGCATTAAATCCGTTGGTTGATAAACTGGAGAAAAAATGTAATAGAAATCTTGCAGCCGCTATTGTCTTTGGGGGCTTTGTGGGTGGTCTGTTACTTATGTTTTTGCCAATAATAATTATCGGCGGGAAAGAAATAGTACATTTAGCAGCTCAATATCCTCAATATGTTGATCAGGTGAAAGATTATATTATGACTTCGCCGGTTGTTGAGGAATTTACAAAATCCGGCGGTCTTGTTGCATCTATTACAAGTATTTCTAAAGGCGGATTATATTTATTTGTTGCAATGATTTTCACATACTTCTTAATGGTAGATAGGGATAAACTTATAAATGCAGTTTTAAGATTTTTCCCTAAAAAATCAAGAGAAAGATTAAAAGAAATATATGAAATTTCAGAACAAAAACTCAGCAGATTTGTATCAGGTCAATTTATCGCTTCCGCAAGTGTTGGTTTGATAGTGATTATTGGTCTTTTAATACTAAAAGTTGATTCTGCCGTTGTATTGGGTTGTGTTTCCGCTGTTTTAGATATTGTCCCTATTGTTGGACCTGCGATTGCTTTAATTGTTTGTTTAGCTGTAGTATATAAGCTGGGATGGACAATTGTTATATTAACAGCTGTGATTTTCTTAATCGCACAAATCGTTGAAAATAATGTTGTAAAACCTTATGTTTTCGGCAAATTTATGGATTTGCATCCGATAGTTATTTACATATTCTTATTTGTTTGCGCAAAATACTTTGGAGCTGTCGGTGCAATTTTTGCTCCTGCAATAGCTGCAGATGTTTGCGTATTTATTGAAGAATTATATTTAAAGAATATGGATGAAGATGCAGAATAGTAAAATCCATAAATGTTAAAAGACCATAATTTCAGTTGAAGAATTTTAAACAAAAAAATATCGGGTAGAGTAATAAATACTCAACCCGATACTTTTTAATATATGTTTTTAATATGTAAAACTATATGTTCTACCCTGTTTATTTACTGTAAATTGAAGCGGCTTCGGATCTTCTTTAAATTTTAAACAAAGTATTCTCATTGAAGAATTTGCTTTCAAGTCATAATTTTCAGGTAATGAATGGGCAAATCTTGTAGCTTCTTTAATAACCATTCCCAGTCTTACATTGTTTGCAACGGTAAAGCCTAAAGAAGCTCCGCCTGTAACAAAAGCGAGTGGAACAGCAAGGTTATCAGCCAAATCAAGTCTGTCTAAATCAACAAATGTTGATGTTGTTACATCTTTCAAACCTGCAAGTCTTTCTGAGTAAACCTTTTCGACTTTTATATCAGAATTTGAATTATTTTTAACAATGTATTCAAATGCATGTACATATTTATTTTCTTTGTTTTTTAAACGGTATTCATTGATTGTAACCGTAACATTAGCTTCTGAATTATAAAATTCTTGCGAATCAATACAAGTTAAATCGATTGGATCGTTGTCTTCAGAATATGGAATAGCTGAAGTTTTTTCATTTCCTTTTGACATTTTATCATTTAATTTGCTCATACCTTTTTTAAGTGGTTTTAAACCGTCAGGAAGAGTAAATAAACCGTCTAATTCACCTGATCTTGCATAATCTACAAAATCAAACTTATATTCTTTATAAGCTTCTTTATCTTCAAGATTTTCATATATGTAATTTTGGCTCTTAAAGAATTCTATAACATCATTGTTTTCCTTGTCATATGCGGCATCTGTTACAATATATACATCTGTATCCAGCAAAGCAGGATAGAATTTCATATAATAATGTTCATCCCCGTATGATGCATAGTATGCATTTCTTGTAAGTTTCTTTACATCGGCCTCTCTGGTTAAAATATTATCTACAACAGGTACAACCTTTCTAATGTTTTGGTTTTTTATTCTGTATGCATGATAATCTTTAATCATTCCCGCTGCATCTACATTTGGTGAGAATAATACCAGTAGTGATAATACACAAAGACCTTTTAACATTTTTTTCATATTAATCTTTCTCCTTTTTAATTAATAATCCACCTAGTACCATCTACAATGTATACTAAACATGATTATTGTTCAATTAATATTCAAAATTACTTAAAAGAAGATTACAGTAAATCAAAAATATTTTCTGAAGCTTTGCCTGAAATTATATTGAAATCATACTTTCATAAAACTTCTTAATTCCGTCTTCAATTGAGGTTTGGGGGTTATAATTTAATAACTTCTGTGCCTTTGTAATGTCCGCTGCTGTTTTATTTACATCTCCTATAGGCAGTGGCATGGTTTCAATTTTAGCTTTTTTACCTGTTACTTTTTCAAGAGTTTTAATCATTTCATTGAGGGTTACAGGGTGATTACCGCCAATATTTATAATCTCGTATTTAGTTTTGTCATAATTTATGGCAGAACAAAATGCGTTTATCACATCATCTATATAAGTGTAATCCCTAATTGTTGTTCCATCTCCGTAAACACAAACAGGTTTATCCTGTTTCATAAGTTCGCAGAATTTTCTTATTGCAAGGTCCGGTCTTTGTTTAGGACCGTAAACAGTAAAAAGACGAAGGCAAATTGCACTTATATCGTATGCGTTTGAATATGTGTATAATAATTGTTCGCCTGCCAGTTTGGTCGAAGCATAGGGCGAAATGGGTTTACCTAAAACTAAATCTTCATTGAATTTATCTTCGCTGCAGTTTCCATATACAGAAGATGATGAAGCAAAAACTATCTTTTTAACATTATAGTTTTTCATGTTTTCTAAAATATTAACTGTTCCTTCAACGTTTGTTTTGACATATTTTAGCGGATTTATAAAGGAATTTCTCACTCCTGCACATGCGGCTAAATGAATAACAGCATCTATATGATTTTGTGAAAATATTTCTTTTAACAATTCAAAATCGCAAATACTTCCTCTGTATAATTTATAGTTCGGATTTTTTATAAAATTACTTATATTTTGTTCTTTGAGTTTTGGATCGTAGTAATCGTCAAAATTATCAATAACAATTATATTATTTTCTTTCAATAATTCTTCTGTAAGGGATGAGCCTATAAATCCTGCTCCGCCTGTAATAAGTATATTCATACCAACAAATCCTTTTCAATAATTTTATAATAACCTGAAATTTTTGTCTATTTTCGTGAAGAATGAATGTTTATAATAATAAATAATTTGTTGTATAATTTTTTATATTCAGGAAGGATGATGAATGAAAATTACAATTATTGGGACAGGTTATGTAGGATTAACAACCGGAGTTTGTCTTTCTGATGCGGGGCATCAGGTTATATGTGCAGATAGCGATATTGATAAGATTAATAGTCTAAATAACGGTGTTATGCCAATTTATGAGTACGGTCTTGAAGACATGATTAATCGAAATATAAAGATTTCAAGATTATTTTTTACAAATGATATAAAAATGGCTGTGGAAAAATCTGATATTATTTATATAACCGTAGATACTCCTCAGAATGAAGATGGTTCTGCGAATTTGAGAAATGTTTACGGGGTGGTGGAATATATTTCAGGATTATTATTGAAAAATAAAATTGTTGTTTTGAAATCTACCGTTCCGGTTGGTACAACGGATAAAATTCAAAATATTTTAAAGTGTTGCAGTGTGGTGTATAATCCGGAGTTTTTAAGACAAGGTTCTGCTTTGAATGATTTTATGCACCCTGAACGAATTATATTAGGTTCAAATTCTGTTGATGCAGTAAATATTTTGAAAGAAATTTATGGAAAATTTTGTAAAAATATTATAGTTATGGATTCAAAATCTGCGGAAATTACAAAATATGCGGCAAATACATTACTTTCCGCAAAAATATCATTCATGAACGAAATCGCACAGATTTGCGAAAAATCAGGTGCAAATATAGAAATGGTGAAGGAAGGGATTAGTGCGGATTCAAGAATTGGTAAAGATTTTTTATCTGCGGGGCTTGGTTATGGCGGAAGTTGTTTTCCGAAAGATGTTAATGCATTGATATATACAGCTTCAGAACTTGGCGTGAGTGCCGATATTCTAAAGGCTGTAAATAAAAGAAATAAATTACAAATAACATTGTTCCTGCAAAAAATTACGGATAGATTCGGAACTGATTTATCGGGGAAAACTTTTGCAATTTGGGGGTTAAGCTATAAACCTAATACAAATGACACAAGAAATGCTCCCTCTGTTGCTGTTATAAATGATTTAATCGAAAAAGGTGCAAAAATCACAGTTTATGACCCCAGAGCCATTGATAACATAAAGAAAATTTTTGGTTCTAAAATTAATTATGCGTCAAATATGTATGATGCTTTAAATTATGCGGATGCTTTATTACTTATAACTGAATGGAATGAATTTAAAAATCCGGATTTTGAAATAATAAAATCAAAATTAAATTATCCGGTAATCTTTGACGGCAGAAATTTATATATAAAAAATAATCTCAATAACAGCGGATTTGAATATTATTGTGTAGGGAAAGCTGTTAATTCTTGAATATTTGAAAATTTTTTGGGATAATAATTTTACTGCCTGTACTATTTTATATTATAATATTGGTAGAAAAGATGGATAAATAAGAGGTACAAAAATGAAATTAGAAGCAACAACCGCTCAAAACTCGTTCAGGTATGGATGGTTATTGTCAAGAGTATGGCCGTATATAAAACCGTATTGGTTTAGAATAACATTAGGATTTTTAGTAGCAATACCGTTAGGATTGCTCGACGGTGTAACGGCTTTTGCCCTGAAACCGTATATGGATTATGTAATTGGCAGTAAGGCGTTTGAATTTACACTATTGGGACACCATTATGCTATTACAAGTATTCAAATGGCCTTTATACTTCCTTTCGGTGTAGTTTTATTTGCAGGATTGCAGGGCGTTTTAAGATACTTAAACGGCTATCTTTCAACTTGGACTTCTCAAAGAATTACAAATGATGTGAAGTTTGATCTTTTTGAAAGGTTAGTTCATATGCATCCGCAATTTTTTGATGAGAATTCTTCCGGTATAATAATTTCTCGTTATATGGGAGATCCTCAAACGGCATCTGCGGGTATAATAGACCAAATTAAATCAATTACAACCAGCTTTTTTGGTGCTTTAGGTTTAATTGCGGTTATGTTATACAGCTCCTGGAAACTTGCCATCATTGGTGTTGTAGTCTTGTGCGTTGCATTTGTTCCGGTTGCATTAATTAGAAAAAGAATTAAAAATGCCTCTAATAAAAACCTTGTTATCGGTGGAAATATTACCACCAATATAAATGAAACATATTCAGGTAACAAAGTTATGGCTGCTTATGCACTTCAGGGCAGACAAAATAAATATTTTAGACAACAAACTATAGATTCATTCAATGTAAACATGTCGCTATATAAAAGAGCCGGTTGGATGTCACCTATAATGTATTTGATAGCTTCTGTCGGTATTGCGACTGTCTTGGGTTTTGGTACATATTTAATCAATTCAGGACAAATGACTGCGGGAAGTTTTGCATCTTTTGTAACTTCATTGTTGCTTTTGTATAAACCTGTTAAAACATTAGGTAATACTCTCACAAATATTCAGAATCTGTTTGTTGCATTAGGGCGTGTCTTTGAATTGTTTGATTTAAAACCTGAAATAATTGACAGTCCGAATGCAAGAGTTATGAATGGCTTTAACGATTCAATTAAATTTGAACATGTAAATTTTGAATATATCCCGAATCAATTGGTGTTAAAGGACTTAAATCTTACGGTTGCTAAAAATGAAACACTTGCAATTGTTGGTAATTCCGGTGGTGGAAAATCAACTTTGGTAAATTTAATTCCTCGTTTTTACGATATCAAATCAGGTTCTATCAAGTTTGATGATATTGATATAAGAGATTATACCATTGAGTCTTTAAGACAAAATATTTCAATGGTATTTCAGGATAATTTCTTGTATTCAGGTTCAATCAGAGAAAATATTATGATGGGCAATTTCAATGCTTCAGAGGATGAATTGTCCCAAGCTATAGAATCTGCTCATTTGCAGGATATGATAAAAGAGCTTCCTGAAGGGTTAGATACCATGCTTGGAGAACGCGGATTAACATTGTCGGGCGGTCAAAGACAAAGGGTTGCGATTGCAAGAGCTATGTTAAGAAATGCCCCAATTGTTATTCTCGATGAGGCAACATCTGCTCTTGATAACGAATCGGAAGCTATAGTTCAAAAAGCTATGGATAACTTGATGCAGAACAGAACAGTATTTATTATTGCTCACAGGTTATCTACTATTAAAAATGCTGACAGAATTGCAGTTATAAATGAGGGTGAGCTTGTTGAATTGGGAACTCATGAACAGCTAATGGAAATTCCTGACGGTCAATACAAAGCTCTTTATGAAATGCAATTTAAAAAACAGGAAACCGTTGCTGTATAAATGTAAATAAAAAGCCTTTAGAAATTTTCTAAAGGTTTTTTATGAAATATTAAAAACCGATATTAAAATCGGCAAATTTATTTATGTTTGTTTTTATAATAAATATAAATAAGGATAGGTATCATGAAATTACATAGAAAAATCGCAAATGCATTGGGAAGATTTCCTAACATAAAATCGTTTACAAAGACTTCTGCAGAAGAAACTGCAACCCCTAAAAAAACAAGACACAAACAAAGTTGGAGGGCAAAGATAACCAATTCTATTCTTGAACGTACTCCTGCTAAAGATAAATTTGAGTCCTCAAAAGCAAGTAGTACAGCTCCTGTTGAAAAGAAAAAACGTACACCTGTATCAAAAACGAATTTAGGTGATGTTTATACTGCAAGTAAAAGGGGTTTGGCAAGAACTTATTTAACGGATTTAGATGAAGTCGCTCAGATTGTACCGGGTGCAACATTTATCAGAGAAGCTAATTCAGAAACTGCGGTTAAAAAAATCACTTCTATTATTGAAAAACTTGCAAAAAGAGAAGATAAATATAGTGAGCGCGGATATAAAGAAGTTATCAGAGATGAAATAAGAGCCAGAATGTTTATGCTGGATGCTGATAAAAATTATCCGAAAATAATTGAAGCAATGGAAAAGAAAAAATACCATATTGCTCCGACTTATATGGAAGATGAAACAGGGAAGCTTGTTCTTGATGAATCAGGAAAAGCAATAAAAGTTCCGGATGTAGATGTAAGATTTGGTGACAGGGCTCAGGCTTCCGGTTATCAAGATGTTCAAATACGTTTTGAAAAAAATGATATGTTGTATGAACTTATTATATTGCCGGGACCAAATTATATGTTTGCGGCAAATAAAGAACATGCTATATATGATCAGACAAGACGCTATGATTCTCTTGGTATAACAAAAGATATTGGTGCAAAACAAATAGTTATAGCTCTTAAACAAGAGATAGGCAAGGTTACAAGAAAATTTTATGAAGCTGCAGAAAATCGTGACAGGTTTGGTTCTGCTGTAGCTCAGGAACCTGTGCAGTTTACACCGGAAGAAGTAAAGACAATTAATGGTTTATTTAGTTCGCTGAAAAAATTATTCTTGGGTAAATATAATACGTTACCGCCAAGCAGAAGGACAGCCCAAACTTTCAAAGAAACTAAAACTGCCATAAATTTAAACGACATAGAAAAAAATCTTCGCTTGCATCTTGAAGCATTCAAACCAAAAGAACCCGTAAAAGCTCCTGAAAGTACTGATGTTATTCCGGAAGTTTAATAATAGCAACATTTTCGATATGATATGTATGGCAAAACATGTCAAAAGGTTGTATGCTTTCAACCTGACCCCCCTTTTGTTTGAGATATTTTAAATCTCTTGCAAGGGTTGACGGATTGCACGAAACATATATGATTGTACTTTTTCCAAGTCTTATTGCTTCATTTAATGATTGCTCGGTGCATCCTTTTCTTGGCGGATCAAGTATTATAACATCAAATTTCCTTTTTTCATTTGAAAAGAATTCCCCAGCGTCAGCATTGTGTATTTCAAGATTATTGATGTTATTAATTTCGATACTTTTTTGAGCAAGTTCAACCGATTGCGGATTTTCTTCGATTGTTACAACTTGTTTAGCTATGTCGCTTACGCAAATTCCAAAAGCACTGATTCCTGCATAAGCATCAAGAATAAGCGGCTCTTTGAAATGAGATTTAATATATTCCTTAACGTAGGAAAAAATATTTTCGGCGCTTTTAGGGTTTACCTGAAAAAATGTCTGAGGTCCTACAATAAATTTTTTGCCTAAGATTTCTTCTGTAATGTGGTCTTTTCCGCATATACAATCTGTTTTATTTCCCATTATTACATTGGTTTTTGCAGAATTATAATTTATACAAACTCCGCAAACTGAATCAAATTCGTTAAATATTGCATTCCCAAATTTTATGAATTTTTCAGATGGTTTTTTGGAATTAACAACTAAAGTAACAAGATTTTCCTGATTGAATGAAGAAACTCTTATGACAATATGCTTTAAATCTCCTGAATTATTATTTTCTGTGTAGCCTGTGATGTTGTATTTGGGTGCATTTTCTTTTATATATTCAATAATATCATCGCAAATTTTTGGCTGAATAGGACAATATTTTATATTTACAAGTTCATGTGAAGACGGTTTGTAATATCCGGCTATAATTCTTTTTGAATTTTTGGTCTGGGTAACAGGATATTGAATCTTATGTCTGTAATTTTTTATCTGCGGGCTTGGGACGGGTAAAGGTATGTTTATGTCAAATCCTGCGATTTTGGATATTGTTTCTTTTACAATTTGCTGTTTTAACTTTAATTGATAATCGTATTGAATATATTGAATTTGACATGCTCCGCAAACTTTTTGCATCGGGCAAAACGGTTCTGTTCTGTTCTTTGAGGGTTGTATAATTTTAATAATTTTTGCATTTGCATAATTTTTATTTTTTTTGATAATTTTTATTTTTAGTTTGTCCTGAGGGCAGGCGCCTTCTACAAAAACTACAAAATTATCTATTTTTGCCAATCCATAGCCTAAATTGGTTAATTTTTCAACAATTACTTCGTATTCATCTCCGATATTCATAAATTTATTTTAGCATATTAACTTTTTTAATTAAATATGGTATGCTAAATTTAGTTTTTATTAGGGAGATTTCATGAAAAAATTAATTATAACATTGTTAATGCTTGTGCCGTTAATCACCGGTTGTAGTGAAATTGATGCAAATGTCGATTTTATTGATGCAAAAAATGTAATGTTTTCGGTTGATCTTGATTCTCATGGTAATGTAAGCAAGCGTGAAGTTCAGTTAATAAAAGATAATTATAAAAAATTCATTGATGATGATTATATTACGGATTTAAAATTTTCAGATACTTCTGCCAGAATAGAAGCCGTAAAATTGACTAAAAACGTAAGGCGTAATGATATAGACTTATCTTCGCTTGGTTTTACTACCAAAAATAAATCTGGACGTTTTATAGATGTAAAGCATAATCCGTTTGTAACTTTGTATAGCGTAGATATGGTTTATAATCTGAAACCTCAGGCTGACAAGGTTATAATGAATTATGCTCAGAATAATAAGGAGCAGGCGGCTTTAAAGCCGGAATATCTACAGAAATATGGCGATACGGAAACTTCTTTGGATAATCCTGAAAAAAACGGGCAAAAAGATTTTGAAGAAAATTTTGAGGATAGTTCTGTTGCAGAACGAGATGCTTCTGCTCCAAGTCCGGAAGCTGAGCCTGATGATATTATGGATGTTTCAAAGCTAAACACTCAGTTTTCCGTGACATTGCCTTCTCGTGCATCATACAGTAATGCCGATAATGTTGCGGACGGTACATATTATTGGAATGTAACCGCCGATAAACCTGTTTCTATAAAACTTCAGTTCATTGTTTATAACAGTTTTGCAATTACCTTGCTAATATTAGGGGTATTTGGACTTTTATTCCTTCTTGCAAAAAGAATTCTTAAGCACGATACTCAAAAAAGAATAGGTACAAATAACTAATTTTGGTGTTGAAGTTCGCTGTTAATATATTGCGGATTAACAGCAAGCCATTTGAATGAAGCTGTTTCTGTTTCAGGAATATCTATAACAAATGTTCCGCCGTATCTTCCTCTTGAAAATACCAAGTAACCTTCTTCTCCAAGGTTTTTGAGTGCTTTCCTTATTGTGTTTGGACTTAAATCAAATTTTTCGGATAATTCTATAATAGATGGTAGTTTTTCTCCGATCTGATAGTTTTTGGCTATCATGTTTTTTATCATATTTTGAGTTTTTTCATAATGATAAAATGCTGTATCTTTTGCAGGTGCAAAAATAGACATTTCCGGCTTTAAATTTATGGTGTTATCGTTTGGTATTCTGATAACTGTTGTTCCGTACCTTCCTCTTTTGGCAAGAAGGATACCCCTGTCTATGAGAATTTTAAGTGCATCATGCACCGTTTTTATACTTGCTTTAAGTTTTTGCGACAAAACCATGTGAGAAGGTATTTTATCACCGGTTTTAAGGTTATTTGTTATGTATCTTTCCAAATCTTTAACAACCATGTCCACTAAGGTTTCAGATTTTGCATTCTCCAGTTTTTCAATGTTAAAATCAAGGGTTTTAACTATCCATCCCTGTTCGTTGGAATTCTTAAATTTATGTTCAATAATTCCCTGAGTAGAAAGATATTCCAAAGCCAGTCTTGTTGTATTTGAAGTATATCCGATTAGAAGTGCCACTGTTCTTGAAGAAGGCAATGCCATTCCGATTTTGTAACCGGCATCTTGTATGTATCTTTTAATTGCTTCAGATGCTAAATCTCTTTTAGATGTTAATTTTCGCATTGTAGTAACCGGCTTTCTATAATCTCGAATGAGAGTGCCTATACATTGTTTTGATTCTACATATCCCAAATCTTCAATATATCTGAATGCGTTTTGCATTGTTCCTATACTTACACCAAGTTTGTATGCAAAATCAGCTTTAGAAGGCAATATGTCATTTTCATGGATTTTATTGCTGTCAAGTGCTGTTTTTATGTATTCCATAAGCCATTTTGCAATAGTTACGGATTTTGATTCGGATATATTTTTTAAGTCCGGTAAATCTGTATCTATATCGGAAACGGATATGGTTGAAAATTCTGATTTTTTTGGATATATATAGCTTTTATTCATTATTTTCCCCTTTTATAAGTTTTAATGATACACTATTTATAAAAAAACATCAAGATATTTTTTGCCATGATAATAAAATGTTACATAAGCTTTTGTATAGTCATGCTTTTTTGATGAGTATAATTACGATGCTTGCAATTTAGGGGTTTGTAATTTATAATAATGTTCGTACACTTTAGTTTTTAAGGGGAATAAAAATGGCAACACAGATTACAATTCGTTCAGACAGAGACACAGATTACAAATTTATGTACAAAGGTGAAGAAGTTACATTGCCTGCAAGAGGTATTTTAAGTATTGCAGAAGGTTTAGAGCATGTAGTTCTTCCTACTTGTGCAATGAAAATTATGAATAATCTTATTGTCATTAAAGATGATGTAAAAAAATAGGTTCAAATGCAATAGAATTAAGGTAAAAGGCAATGGTTAACATTGCCTTTTAGTTTGTAAACTTGTAAAACAAAACTTTTTATTCTATAATTGGTTTAAATTTTAAGGAGTAGGGTATATGAAATTTATTATTGGTAAAGAGGATTTATTAAACGGTATCAGAATAGTAGAAAGAGCTACATCTCAAAAAGCTGTTCAGCCGGTTTTATATAATATATTGATTGAAACATTGGAAAATAATCAGATTCGTTTAACTGCAACTGATTTGGTTTTAACTGTTATAACAACTTTGGATGCACAGGTTCAGGAAGCCGGCAAAATAACCCTTCCTGCGAAAAAGTTAAATGAAATAATTTCAAAACTTAATAATGATTTGGTTACTATTGAAGCGGAAGAAGGCAGTTCAAATGTTTCTATTACATGCCGAAAATCAAAATTTGATATTATCGGCATCAGTGCAACAGAATTTCCGGTTGATGTTTTCAATTATGAGATTGATGAGTCAAAATGTTTTGATGTTGAATTAAAACCGTTTTTAAAAGGTATTCGTCAGGCAGGTTTTGCCGCTGCAAGTTATGAAGTTAGTAATCTTTTATCAGGTATTGTTTGTGATTTTAACAGCGGAATACTTGAAATTGCTTCAACTGACGGTAACAGATTAGCAAGAGTCAGAGAAAAGATTTCAAGCAGTGTATCTGAACAAACACAGCTAATTATACCTTCAAGAACATTAAATGAATTTTTGAAAATGAGTTCGTTTATTGATGAAGAAAGTGTAAAAATATGCAAGGATAAATCCACAATAATATTGAAATCAGAAAAAATTACAACTATTTCAAGACTTTTGGAAGGTCAATTCCCAAGATATAATCAGCTTATACCTACAGAAAGTCCTAAAAAAGCGGTTGTAAATGTTTCTCAATTAATTGCGGCTTTAGAAAGAGTTTCTGTTATGGTAAATGACAAAACAAGTATCGTAAAAATGCATTTTGCCGATAACGAATTGACTTTGAGCGCTGATACTCCGGAAGCCGGAAAGTCAGAAGATACAATTGATGTTGAATATACAAGTGAAGAACTTATGATAGCTTTCAATTACAGATTCGTATTAGAGGCTTTAAGAATAATTGAAAGCGAACAGGTTGTGATAGGTTTGAATGCTCCTTTGAGTGCAACCGTATTAAAACCGGGCAATGATGAAGATTTTATTTGCCTGATTATGCCTGTTCAAATCAGATAATTAAGAAAATTGGGATTTAATAAATTCTGCAAGTTTATCTGCAATCATTTTGTGTGATTGTTGACTATAGTGCAACCCGTCTGTCTCTGATGGGTGTGTAAATTCGTTAATATCAAATATTTTGCAATTGTGGATTTTTGAAATTTTTTTGTATATTTCTCCAAAGGTTTGCGATTTTGTTATGCTAGTTTGGTCAAACTGAATCTTAAAATATCCTTTTAATATGTTTTTGCCCAATTTTACCGGCGGGATGATTATAATATTATTTGTTCTTGTTTTTGAAATTGTGATTAATTTTTCTAATCCTTTTTCAAAAATATCAGAATTTGTTTCGTATAGAAATTGCAAATCATTTGTCCCGATTGCGAGTATAATAATATCAATATTTTGCGTTTTGGAAATCAACTCCGGGTAATGTTTTTGTGCGGAATAAAAGTCCCCTTCAAGATTTTCCACAAAACCAGTACGGTTATTTGCACCCTCATTTATAATTTTATATTCATATCCGAGATTACTTTGTAAAACTCCTGTCCAGCGAGTTTTTTTATCATATCTCGAAAAATCTCTCGGGTTAAATCCAAATGTGTTTGAATCTCCGTAACATAATACTGTTTTCATATTTCTCCTGCTATTTTTTATCTTGTAGTTTTATTTTACCAAATTCCTCTATTGAGGCAATATTTGACTTAAAAGTTACATTTTTGGAATTTGGTTTTTGCGCATTTTGTTCTTCTGTTTTATTTACATTTTTACCTTTCGTCATCCAAATATTCAGTTTTGGCAAAAGAACACCAAGCATTATGGCGCTGTATAAAATTCCTGACATTTGTGCAATGTTTAATTTTAACAGATTTGTTTTAACATTTCCTCCCTGCGCAATAATTTCTTTCTGTGATTTTAGTGAGATATCTTTTAGCCAGTGGCTTATGCCTTTACCCTGTTTTGAAATATTAAATAAATTTGTTTGCTTCGGATCTAAAATTTGTCCTATTCCTTTTGCAACAAAACCGCCCAAAACAAGCCAATTCAGAAATCCTAAATAATCTCTCACATTAGTTTCTCTAAGCTCTGTAGAATCTTTTGAAGCAAAAATCCTTCCTAAAATGAGTGTTCCGTATATTGTTTTTATCGCATTTCCGCTTGTTGCAGGGCCGTCAAATTCTAATTTTTTGACTAAATCCACAGGCTTTTTTATTCCCATAACTTTTGTAAGCATCAAAACAAAAATTCCGGCCGATATTATTTTTTTAAATAATAGACCTTTTTCTTTTTGCTTTTCATTTTTGCTTGCTACATTGCTTTCGTATCCGTTTTCTCCAACAAAGTTATCTATACCCGTTCTTTTTTTTGTTAGGTATCTGTTTAAATATTGATTTGTAATTGCAAGCCCCATTGAAAGAGGAATTGCAATACCTATTCTCAATTTGTTCATTGTTTTCAGCTTAGAGAGTATGTTATTAGAGTTTTGTTTACTTTCGGTAAAGAAAATATTTTTACCTGAATCAACAATATCTCTTAAAGTGTGTGTAAGATTTGATGTTACTTCGTTTTTGCCTGATTTAATTGTTACGGAATTATCTGCACCAAGCAAGTTTATTATTTCATCCTGAATCTGCGTTAATGCTTTTTTGCTTGCTTTTTTATCCAAAGACTTATCGGTAATTAAATTTGTAAGTTTATCAATAACAGGTTTTGTTTTGTTACTGTCAATATCCGTAAAGTTTTTAGTTTTTGAACCGACTATACCTGACATTGAATTTATTACATTTTTTACATAACCATAAGGTGTTTTATCTGATTTATTATAAATGTCTGAAAATACTTTCAATCCGTTATTTGTAATCCAAGAGCCTGAATTTACTTTTACTTCGGGGTTTAATTTTTTAGAAATAAATTTTGATATTAGAACTGCAAAAACTGCGGCAGAAAATTCAGCAATAAAGGTTCCTGTGTATTCCCTAAAGCCCATTTCAATACCGGCTTGTTTGCCTCTGTTTTTTGTTTCAACAATTGTTCTTGGTGTATCCATGGCAAAAACATCAACAAATGAAGCGTTGAGCATGTCATTGTTATTTAGGGTGTATAGTGCGTTAGATAATCCGCCTAATGAGGCCGTAAATTTCGGGGTGTTAGTAATCTTTTCTATTTTCATTTGTATTTCTCCTATGCTAAACAGGTTCTTAAAAACATATTTAAGAACCTGTTTATAATATTTCTGATTAAAAAACTGCGTGCAAAATTATAAGTAAGTTCTTAACAACAAGACTTACAGCAACAACAGATTAAATTTTCTACAAATGAATATTTCATACTCTTTATAAAACACAAAATTTTAAAATTTGTCAATAGGTAAATTTGTGAATTTGTTTTGAAAAGGAGTTGATAGATGCTGAATCAGGTTCAGCATGACAGTTTTAAGGATTTTTGTTATAATATTTTTATGAAAGAGATAAAAATTATAGCTCCTGTAAAAAAGCCTGAGGATATTGAAGTTTTTTGCGAGAATACAAGATGCCGCCGTTTTTATGCTTATTATGACAGGTTCATGGAAGGTAAGTTTGAACTTGTCGAAGAATATACAAAGATGGCTCAAAAGTGTGGTGCAAAATTTTTTATCAATTTTAAGCACTCTATAACAGAAGAAGAATTACCCGAAATTAAAAAATTTATAAGGTATCTTAAAACCTCTGAAATTCAGGGAATATATATAAACAGTTATGCTGTACTAGAAGCAATAAAAGTTTTCAGATTGCCGTTTAAGGTTATGGCGGATTCTTATTTCGATATTCACAATCTTGCCGGAATTGATTTTATAAACAGTTTTCACAAGGTTTACGGAATAATTATTACCGAGGAAATTTATCTTAAAAACATAACGAAAATCAAAAAATTTACAAATCTTTCTCTTGCTGTAGATTCCGATAATCTGCCATGGTGTGCGGAAGATTTAATTAAAACAGATGCAATTGATTATGTTGTTATCAAAGGGAAGTTTCCAACTTCTGAAGATATTTTAGAGGGTATAAACTTAATAGAAAAAATACTCAATAATCCGAAGATGTATAAGCGTCAAAAGTTACCGTTTAAGCACACAAGACAATGTATTTATCAGACGAATCACTTTTCCGGAGATGTAGTCAGTGCTGAAGGTAAAAATTTTAAATTCAGCAAAAACATTCAGAGTTTTGAATGGCCCGAGTTACGCAGAACTCCTGTTGAAGAAATTGCAAAATATGTTGACGAGTACAGAATAAATTTGCGTCTGACAAGTTTAGCTCAAATTAAAGAACTTGAAAATTATATAAAGAAAATCGGGCGTAATCCGATTTATTCAATTGACTACGGTGAAATCGTTTCGACCTGTGACTTGTCTGTAAACAGTTTTTCCCAAGTTATCACAAAAGTAAAAAAATTCTGCCAAAAATATAATATAAAATTTCAGCTTTCAACACCTCAAATTCTTATTGAAAGAGATTTTGAAAGAACTTATGAGTATGAAAAAGAGTTGTTATTATCAGATCCAAGGCCGGATTCTCTTATCATAAACAATATCGGATATTTCTGGAATTTTATCAATGATGACGAAATAAATGATATTCCTTTTGAAATCGGGCATGGTATCAATCTTTTAAATAGTATGTCTATTAAATGTCTGAATAATCTTGCCAAAATAGATACTGTTGATTTTTCATCTTTTGAAGATTATCGTCTTGCCGTAAAAACTCTGAAAAAAATTAAGAATGAAATTTCAAACAGAAAATATACAATCGCGGGGAATAAAAGAGTTTTGAGTATGGGATTGTGTCCGTTAAATAAAGATAAGGCTATAGTTTCGAGGCTTTCTTGTAAAGCTCCTTGCCATAACGGTACTTATGCTCTCAAAGATCCGTCTTTAGATAAGGTTTTTCCGTTTGTATGTGATGGTTTTTGCAGAATGCATATGTTTGAAGATTCCGTAATGCAAAATTTTGAAATTGTTCCAGAACTTTATGAAGCTGGTATAAACGAATTTGTATTTGACTTTTCGGCACTTACGCCAAAATATATTCCTTTGCTTTTAAATAATTTCTTTTCTACAATATACAAATAATAAATAAAATTTTAACAATAATATACATTCATTGTCTATTTTGAATTTTGTGTTATTATGACTATAGTAGAAAATATGGATGTAGGGATTATGGCAAATTTAAAAGAAAAAGTTATCGGAATACCCCGTGCAATGTCGTTTTATCACAATTACCCGTTTTATTTCGGATTTTTTAACGACTTGGGAATTAAGATTGTTCTTTCTGATGTAACTACAAAACAAACAATGTCTGAAGGCGCTTCTTTGGTGGTTACCGAAACATGTCTTCCGATAAAAGTTTATGTCGGGCATGTGCTAAACCTTTTGTCAAAAGGGGTCGAAAATATTTTGGTTCCGTCCTTACAGAGTGTTGATACAAAAATTTATAACTGCTCAAAAATCAGAGGGCTGCCTGATTTAATAAGAAATGTTGTCAAAAAACCTTTTAATATGATTGAAGCTACTCTTGATAAATCTGAAAAAAATCAGGGTTTGTATGAGTTTTTGGCAGAGTGCGTTGCTCCATTTGGAATAACCGATAAAAATCTTATTAAAAAAGCATCCAAGGCGGGTTGGAGATGTTATAACAATTTCCATGTTATGACAAAATCCGGTATGCCATATTCAAAAGCGTTGAGTTATGCACTTCAGGGTAAAGTTGTAATCCTTAGTGAAGTTAAAGAATATCCTATATCTATTGCTCTAGTCGGACACGGATACAACATTTATGATGAACGTGTATGTATGAAAATAGTTGACAAGCTTGAAAAAATGGACGTAAAAGTCTGCAGTGCATTGCAATTATCATCAGAACAGTTATCAGAAGGAATTGCTGCATTAGGTCATGATAAATATTGGGCTAACGAAGATGAAATGACCGGCACAGCAGGGCATTATCTGAAGGATAATAAATTTGACGGCTTGATTACAATTACAGCCTTCGGTTGCGGTCCTGATTCTTTGATGGTTGAAAGAATTACGAGAAAAGCAAAACAATATGGAAAACCGCTATTGAATTTAACTATAGACGAACAAACAGGTGAGGCAGGTTTTGTTACAAGACTTGAAGCATTTGTGGATATGCTTTTCCGTAAAAAACGTGCATCTATTGTTAATAAGATTAATATTAGCGATAATGATACCGAATATAAACCGAATACGGATATTATCGAAACTATTTCATAAACAGAGGGAAAAAATAATTTAGTATGGGAAGACTTCATGAAAAAGCATCCAGACCATGGGGTTATTATACGGTAATTGAAGAAGGTCAGGGGTTTATTGTAAAAATTATTCATGTAAATAAGGGGCAAAGATTATCACTGCAGTCGCACAATCACAGAAGTGAACATTGGGTTGTATTGTCAGGGGTTGCAAAGGTTGTTCTTGATGATAAAATTTTTGATTTGAATGTAGGACAAAGTGTAGATATACCTTTGGAGGCTCACCATTCTCTGCAGAATCCTTACGATAATGATTTAGAAATTCTTGAAATTCAGCTTGGCGATTTGCTATCAGAAGATGATATTATTCGTTATGAAGATATTTACGGCAGGGTTTAGTTTGTATTTATTGCGATATTGTAAACAATTTGTCTAAATATATCTGATAATATATTATGTAAGTATGAGTTTAGGGAAAATATTATTAGTTGATGATGACAAATTATTGACTTCAACTTTTGCTACTTTAATGAAAGTTGAAGGTTTTGATGATGTTGTAATCTATAATAACCCTAAAGAAGCCGTTGAATATTTAAAGCTTGAAGCACCTGATTTGATTATTTCTGATTTTATGATGCCGGAAATGAACGGATTGGAATTTTTGAGAGAAGCAAAAAAAATATATCCCGAAACAAGTATGATATTATTAACGGCATACGCAGATAAAGAAAATGCCATTAAAACTATTAATGAAATCGGTGTTTATAAATACATAGAAAAGCCGTGGGACAATGACGATTTGATAATGAATATCAAAAACGGTATTGAAAGAAGTCATTTGCTTGCGGATTTGAGGGATAAAATAGAAAAACTTGAAATTGCCCAAAACGAATTAAAAAAATATAACGAAAAACTCGAGGAACTAGTAAAAGAAAGAACGAGAGAGCTTGTTTTGGTTAATGATAAATTGTCCGGAATAATCAATTATTGTGCTGACGGAATTATTATAATTGATAGAAACGGCAATATTGAACAGGTAAACCCTGCCTGTGAAAATCTTACGGGGTTATCTTCCCAGACTCTTGCAGGTATGCGTATTCAGCAAATTGCCTATACCGATAATCCTTTAATGAACAAGGCTCCAAAAAGTGATGTGCAAACCTCTATTTTAGGACTTGCTGAAGAAAAATCCGAATTCTTATTACGCGATATGTATATCAGAAATTCTTTGAGTGAAGAATATGTGCCTGTTGAAATAAATTTTGCGAAACTCTCTGATGGTGAAAAATTTGTCGGTGTAATAAGAAATTTTACTGCTCAAAAAGAAAATGAAAGACTAAGAGATGATTTTATTGCAACCTTAACTCATGATTTACGTACCCCTTTACTTGCATCTATTCAGACTTTGAATTTCTTTTTGGATGGTTCATTAGGACAAATAAGCGAACAGCAAAATGTTATGCTTTCAACAATGAGGCAGAGTAATGAAGATTTACTCGGTCTTGTAAATGCTTTGCTTGAGGTTTATCGTTTTGAAAGCGGAAAACTAAATCTTTGCAGAACGGTGTTTGATGTTAGTTCATTAGTAAAACAATGTTATGAAGAATTATTGCCGCTTGCAAAGAAAAAAGAAATTGAATTTGTTTTGCATTGTGATGAAGAAGAAATGCTTATTGATGCAGACAGAGCCGAAATAAAAAGAGTAATAATGAACTTATGTGGGAATGCATTAAATTATACAAATAAATCAGGGACTATAGATGTGTTCCTGAAACTACAGAACAATGATTTAATATTTTCTGTTGCGGATAACGGAAACGGTATTCCAAAAGAAGATATTGCACATTTATTTAAACGTTTTTCGCAGGGAACAAGCAGAAAACGCTCGACCGGTACAGGTTTAGGTTTGTATCTGTCAAGGCAGATTGTTGAAGCTCATGGCGGAAAAATTTGGGTTGAAAGTAAGGTTAACAAAGGCAGCGAGTTTACATTTGTTTTAACGAATGCAGGTGCTGCAGCAAGGGCGGTTTAATAATGAGTGAGAAGGTTAAAGTTACTATTGTAGAAGATCATGATATGACAAGAATGGGTTTATCCTTTGCCTTGTCAAATAGTGGGATGATTGATGTTGTCGGAACAACTGCTGACGGGCAGGAAGGTGTGGATCAGGCATTAGAGCTTAATCCGGATTTGGTTATTATGGATATTGGTGTACCGACAATAGATGGAATTGAGGCAACAAGAAAAATAAAAAATGCCAATCCTGATATAAAAGTATTAATGAATACTTCAAGAGATGATGAAAGAGATATTCTTGAATCTTTTTCGGCCGGTGCTGACGGATATATTACCAAAGGGGCAACTTCAGAGCAGACAATAACTGCAATAAAAGCAGTTAGTGAAGGTGTCGGCTGGCTTGACCCTGCAATAGCAAGAGTGGTGCTTTCAAATATAAGAAAAACTGATGAAGAAAAAACAGGCGAAATAAATTATCGCAAAGGAAAAAATCTTTATGGGCTAACAGAAAGAGAAATGGAAGTTTTGGCTTTGCTTGTTGACGGATTAAATAATCCTCAAATTGCCGATAAACTTGTTATTTCTATTGCAACGACCAAAACACATGTTCATAATATTTTGCAAAAACTTTATGTTACAACCCGTGCAAAAGCTGTTGCAACCGCAATGAAAGATGGTTTGGTATAAATTCTTTTGTAAAATTGAAATTGTATAAATAATAATTAAATAAGTAAAACTATGAAAAAAATATTGATTTTATCTTTTATAATTACTTTTATAGCAGCGCAGGTGCCGGCAACTGCTGTTTCTAATCCTTTTAAAAAGGATTACAAAGCAAAAGAAATAAATTACGAATATAAGGTTAAAAAAGAAGAGTTACAGCATAAAAAAGAAGGGCAATTGTTAAACAGGGTTCCGTCCGGGTATATGACGGTTGAAGAATATGAAAAGCGTTCAGAATATAAGGATAAAACGACCATAGAATATGATATTCCAAAAATAGAACGTTCTGCTGATTTTAAATATATCCCGCAGCCTGTTTATAAATTGGTTAAATATAACGATCCACCGGGAAAAACTGAACTAAAACTTGGCAGAAGATTATTTATAAAAAGACAATTAAACGGTCAGGGAGTAGTTTCTCCTGATTATACAAAACTTGTTTATCCTGCTATATATTATTACAACGATTCAGGTTCAACCGCTGCTGATATGTTTGTTATTCCTCTTAATGAGAATGAAGCAAATTTAACAAGAGTATTAAAAGCAAATGTTTCCCACAGAAATCCTGAACCAATATTGTCAACCGATAAGGCAATAGATAATTATGCGGCATTCAGAACCCTGACTCCGGTTGATTTTAATTCAGACGGTACAAAACTTCTTGCAAAGGAAAAATTGGGTTCAAGCGAAGACGGTATTTGGGAAACAAGAATTTATATCTATAACTTTGCAGATAAAAAAAGTTATGACTTAAATAAAGTGCGTGAAGCTATAAAATATTATTGGAATGAATACAGAGAACTTGATTTGACAACTAAACGCTGGGATATTTATCCGCTTGGGTTCGATTCGGTAAATCCTGATACGGTTGTTGTTCAGGCTTATGCTTATACGGGAGAAGTGCCTGTAAATCTCGGAACTTGGAGTATTAAAACTGACGGAGAGGGAACTAAGCTTGTTTCTATGGACAAAAATTATGCTCCGTCAATCAGTTCAAACGGATACAAACTAGAAGAAGACGGTGTTGAGGAATATCAAACTGTCAAACGTAATGAAAAAGCTTTAAAAAGAGCAGATAAATTTGTTCAAAAAGAAAAGAAAGCTATCGATAAAAAAGCTGTAAAACAGATAAAAGAAGATTATAAATATGAATTAAAAGAACTTAGGGCGGATCATAAAGATAAAGCGAGAGATAACAGAAAATTACAAACTTTTGCCGGTTCAACAGAAGGTACAGAGTTAGAGGAAAAGTACAATCAATATCGTGAAGTGCAGACTCAAAAAGATATTAAAAAGTTAGAAAAGAAAATTCAGGCAAAAGAAAAACAAATAGATAAAATTGACAAAAAAATTCAAAAAGTAACAGATGAAACAAAGAAAATTTTTCCTAATCCTTCTTTAGAGGGTACGGTGTCTAATACCGAGGAAAATGCTTCGCAGCCTGAACAAACATCCGGCGGCGAGGGTGCAAATAATGACTCATCTGAACAAAATAATCAGGAACAGCAACAAAGTCAGGAAGAATAGTAAATATGGAAAAATCTTTTTTTTCAATATTTAAAACTTTTTTCAAAATAGGAATACTATTATTAGGCGGAGGGTATGTAATTTTACCCCTTTTAACTTCTGAATTATCAGAAAAAAAGGGATGGCTTACATCTGACGAGTTGTGCGAATATTATGCTATTTCTACAAGTTTGCCGGGGGTTATTGCCATAAATACAGCTATATTTACAGGTAGAAAACTTGCAGGAACAAAAGGTGCTTTAGCCTCTGTTTGCGGGGTTATTACACCTGCTTTTGTTGCCATAATTTTAATTGCATCTTTACTTGAGAGTATTGTTCATTTAAGGTGTGTGCAATATGTTTTATGGGGAGTGGGTATCGGGATAATCACTTTGTTGTTTCTTGCGGTAAAAGAGATGTGGAATAAAAGTGTAACAGACAGATACACCGCAACAGTTTTTATAACGGCTTTATTTTTGGTATTGGTTTTAAAAATTTCTCCCTCGTATATAATTATTTTTGCAGTAATTTTTGCTTTAGCCGGGCAGAAAATTAAAAAGATTAAAGGAGGCAGACAATGATTTTAAGCCTCTATTTTAAATTACTTTTGGAGTTTTTTAAAATCGGATTGTTGTCTTTTGGCGGAGGATATGCAACTTTACCATTTCTTTATGAAATTGCTGAAAAGTATGATTGGTATTCAATTGCTCAGTTAAAGAACATGATTGCGATATCTTCTGTTACCCCCGGTCCTGTTGGAATTAATATGGCAACTTATGCGGGGTTTTCAACTTCAGGAATTTTAGGGGCAGTAATTGGAACATTGGCAATTGTTCTGCCATCTGTCATTATCGTTACTATAGTGTCTAAAATAATTGATAAATTCAAATCAAATATATATGTAAACTCTGTTATCCGAACTCTTAAACCTGTCGGATGCGCATTGCTATCCGCCGTACTGATAAAACTTTTATTTACATCTAATTTGCAGTTAATAGGAGTATTATTTCTTACAGCTTTTATTATAAGTGCGTGTATTAAGAAAAAAGATCCGTTATTTTATCTTGGTACTGCTGCTATAGTCGGACTTGCGTGCGGTTATTTGAATATAATAGGTGTGTAATAATAATTCAAATATACTGGCAAAAATATTTTTTGCATGTTTTTATATATACATGTGGGGAATGTATGCAAATAAATAAAATAAATAATTTTTCTTGGGCAGGAGTTAATTTCGGAAGGCGTTTAACCCCTGAGGAAGAAAAGGATTATCGCGACAATGCCATAAAACCGGCTCTTAAATATTTGAATACCAAAGAAGTTGCCATGATTTTGCATGGAACATCTTATCCTGTATCGGTTTATGATGTCGGTGTGGGTTCTCCGTACGGAAAAGTTGCGGCACAGCTTATGCCTTTTGAATTGCTGCATGGATTTAATTCAAATCAATTGGGGCCTATTGGAGAGTTGAGTTCCGTTCAGGAATATTCTCCTTATAAATCTTCTGTTGGTACGAAAAATTATTTGTTTATTGATTTTGATAAGCTGACAACAAAAGAATACGGCAATATACTAAATGAAAGCTGGGATATAGAAAATGTTTTGGGAAAATCAAGAGCAAACGGAAAAAATTATGCATATTCAGATTTTCCTGATGCTTTTGCTAACAGCGATTACCTGCTAAAGACCGCATATCATACCTATAAACAAAAATTAGCATCAAAATCTTATTATGAAGTTCCGGAGTTGAGAAAATTAAATCAGGAGCATTTGCAATTTGAACAGGAACATAAACCGGATTTAGATAATGCTGCGTTATTTCATGTATTAAAAAATCACTATGGAACGGATGATTTTTCAAAATGGTCTGAAACTGACCAAAATCTTTGTGCGAAAAATAAATCTCCTGAGGCTATTGAGCGATTAAAACATCTGAATCGTATTTACGGTAATGATATGGATGTTTATAAATTCGGTCAATTTATACTTGATAAGCAGATAAAGGAAAACACAAATTTAAGGGCAGAGGCAGGGTTTAAATATATAAGTGATATGCTTGTAGGGTTTTCGCCGGCAGATGAATGGGCACATCAGGATTTATTTTTAAAGGGTTACAGAATGGGCTGTCCGTATGGTGGGCCGGACGGCGGTATTCAAAAATGGAATGTACCTGTGCTTGATCCTAAAAAATTATTTAATAGTGACGGAAGTATAGGGCCTGCCGGAATTTATTTAAAATCAAAATTAGATGATGCTCTGACAAATTTTGATAATGTCAGAATAGATCATGTATTAGGGCTTGTTGATCCGTATATATATTCAAAAGACGGCTATAGACAGGGAAATATAAATAATATGCCGGATATTGACCCTGATAAAAATTATCAAAGGGTTTTAAATAAAATTATTTTACCTACATTAGAAGAACACGGAATTGATAAAAATACTCCTGTGTGGGAAGATTTGGTTACTGAAACCCCTGTATTTACAAGAATTTATTATGAAGATAATAAAATACCGGGGATAACACCTTTGGAATATAAAAAAGGCGAGTATTTCAGAAATTCAAAAAACTGGGCTCTTGTAGGTTCGCACGACAGTGATCCTGCTTTGAAGATGATTAAAAAAGACTGGGTAAGAGCAAATGAAGCATGGGATCCCCGTTATCTTGCCGGAATTTTGAATGCAGCTCATGACAGTAGTGAATACTGTAGAAAAATTGCAGCAGATGACAACGAAAGAGTAAAAGCAAAATTTGCAGAACTGTTTATGATGGGTGAAAAAGTGCAGATTTCATTTGCGGATTTCTTTGGTATAAATAAAACTTACAATGAAGGCGGGCATGATGAAAACCCTGATAACTGGAAATTGCGCCTGAATATGGATTATGAAGATGCATATTACAAAAATTTATCTTCAGAACATCCAACGGCAATAAATATGCCAGAAGTACTAAAGCTCGCTGTTCAGGGCAGAGCTGAAATGAAAATTGCTCATGGACAAAACCCTGAAAAAGTCTGGGCTGAAGCAGAAAAAATACTTTTTGTATTAGATAAGTATGCCAATATCTTAAAAGAAGATTGATTGTAAATATATTTTCAGATTTTCAATGCTCCTTTTTGACATGAGTTCACCCTTTAGTTTTTTGTTTTTTCTTTCTTTTTTAGGTAACTCTACAGGCGGTACTATTCCCCAGTTAGAATTTATCGGTTGAAAATCATTGTTTTCCGAATTTGTAATATAGTGTGTTAATGCTCCGAGCATTGTAGTTTGTGGTAACTCCAGCAGTGCTTTGTTTTCAATTAATCTTGCCATATTTATCCCTGCCAAAAGCCCTGATGCAATTGATTCTGTATAACCTTCAGTCCCTGTAATCTGCCCTGCAAAAAATAAGTCTTTTCTTTTTATTGTTTGCAGTGTCGGATGAAGTAGTTTCGGAGAATTTATAAATGTGTTGCGGTGCATAACACCGTATCTTACAATGTTGCAATCTTCAAGCCCCGGAATAGACTGTAATAGTTCTTTTTGGCTACCCCATTTCAAATTGGTCTGAAATCCAACCAAGTTATAAAGTGTTTTTGCACTGTTATCCTGTCTTAATTGAACAACGGCATAATTTTTTTCTCCGGTTCTTTTGTCAATAAGTCCTACGGGTTTCATCGGACCAAAACGCAAAGTGTCAACCCCGCGGGAAGCTAAAACTTCGACAGGCAGACAGCTTTCAAAAAATTTTGCACCTTTTTCAAAATCATGCTGTTCCATACGAGGTGCATTAATTAGTATGTTATAAAATTTTTCATATTGCTCTTTATTCATAGGACAGTTTATGTAGGAAGCTTCTCCTTTATCATATCTGCTTGCGTAAAAAGCTATATCAAAATTAATGCTGTCTTTTTCTACAATGGGAGCGATTGCATCAAAAAAGTGGAGATATTCACTTTTTGTAAATTCTTTTATATTTTGTGCAAATTTGTCACTCGTTAAAGGTCCTGATGCAATAATTACATAGCCCTCAGGTATTTGTGTAATTTCTTTTTTTATAAAATTAATGTTCGGATTTGCTTTAATTTTTTCGGTTACCGTTTGAGAAAACTTTTCTCTGTCTATTGCAAGTGCGTTTCCCGCAGGAACTGCACATTGTTTGGCTATTTCAAGCAATTCGCCGCCAAGGATTTCCATTTCGTGTTTTAATAATCCGCTTCCGTTTGTTATATCGTATGAACCAAGTGAATTTGAACATACAAATTCAGCACATTTGTCCGTTTTATGAGCTCCTGTTTCCACATTCGGACGCATTTCATATAAATTAACTTTGTATCCTCTTTTGGCAAGCTGAAGTGCAGCTTCCGAACCGGCTAATCCGGCACCGATTATATTTATTTCCATAATTTAAAGTTTATAAAAGATATAATTTTAAGTCAAATATCAGTCACTCAGGGTTAAATAATTATCCGCCCGGCTAATATCAAACCCATGACTTTTTTAATTAAATATAATTAATCTTTTTCATACTTCCAGCTATTCTTAATTCCAAAGAGGACATTCTGTCCTCATTTTTTTTTGCCAAAATCAATGTATAAGCTGATTTTGGGGGGATGTTATATACTTTTTGACATATAATATTTTTATTGTTATAATGACCGCAGTTATTTAGAGTTTTATTTAGGGATAGGGGTTATATTTATGAAAAAGATTTTTTGCACAATTGTGTCTTTATTGATGTTGTTTATGTATAGCGGTTGTGCTTTGGCTGTAAATGAAACACCGCAGCAGCAACAGGCAAGATTAAAGCAGGCAAAACTTGAGCAAATGATGAAGAATGCAAAGCCTATTGAACTTGCGTTTGTTTTTGACGGACCGTCCGATAAAAATGCCGAAGTTTTAAAAACATTTCAGCAAACAATAACAAGGTCATTGCTTCCCGATTATAAACCTGTATTTTCAAAAGATTTAATTTTTTCAGGTGACTGGACTCAAAAAGGAGCAAAAGCAGCATCAGATAAAGCATTGAATTCCAGAGCCAAAATGGTTGTTTCTCTTGGTTATATGTCAAGTTTATATTATTCGGAAAAGAAAGATAAGAAAAAATATGTTATCACAATTGACCAATATGGTTTAAGAGATTTTGGCGATAAGTTCTTTAATCCTATGCAGCAGACAGCAAATGATTTTGCAACTTTCAAAGTATTAGTTCCGTCTATCAAAAAGACTGCCATTCTTATGAATGAAAATTATTATAAAACTGAAACAAACTGGAGTGCCAGTATCTCTAAAAAACTAAAAGAAAAAGGTACAGATATAGCTTTTGTTATAGTTCCGATGAGTAAAGATGTAAACGCATCTTTAAATAAAATGCCAAAGGATGTTGATTCTGTTTTTGTTACTCCTTTGTATAATTTAACATCTGAGCAAAGAAAAGCGGTATTTCAATATGTAAATAATAAAAAGCTTCCGTCATATTCAATAGTCGGCCGTGAAGATGTTGATTTGGGCGCAATGCTTGGTACTTCAACTATGGATGTTGATAAAAAACTTGCAGAAGCAACTTCATTCAACATTCACGGTGTATTGCACGGCAATGTTGTAAAAAATGAAAAAATACCTTTTTATGATGATAAAGTAATTTTCTACAATTCCGATACAGGTGAAGCCGTTGGTTACACTCCGCCTTTAAGACTTTTAAATAATGCGGTTACTATATCACATAAAGTTCTCCCGCAATATTCTCTTGGATCCTTGCTGGATGCTTTGGACGAAACAAACCTTGATATTAAAAGAAAGCAATTTTTAATCAGTGCAGCTCGCAGATCTGTTGCCAGTGCGTATTTAAGATATCTGCCAACTTTAAGACTTGATATGGGTTATCAAACTTACAATAATTCCTATGCAAGTTCTTATGCAGATGTTCCGACACGTGCAGGTATGTTTACTGTTGCAATGGATCAGGTTTTGTATTCTCCTGATTTGGTTACAAATATTATTGTAAAACATAAGAAACTGAAATTTGATAAAGCAGAAGCAACTTTAACAAAAGCAAATACCGAATATCATACCGGTGCGTTGTATATTGAAACTTTGATGCTTGAAAATATGATTAAAGTTCAGGAAGAATTTGTTCAGGAAACAAGAGAAAATCTTGCAATTGCACGTGTTCGGGAAAAAACAGGCAAATGCGGATATGAAGAAGTTTTCCGCTGGGCAGGCGAGGTTTCGGAAGCAGAGAAAAAACTGTTGCAAATGCAGGCTGATTACAAAAATTTAAAGGTTACTATAAGCAAACTTTTAAATAAAGACCAAAAAGCTGATTTTACTTTTAAGCCTCTTACTGCAAGTGATCCTGCTTTCTTCTCATCAGATTTGCATATTATTGATCACGTAAGAGATCCGAAAAAATTGGGTAAATTTACAGATATGCTTGTAGAAGAAGCTCAATATCTTTCTCCTGAAACAACAAAGTTAAAAGCGGCAATAGCGATGAAAAAAGCTGAAATGGGTAATTATATTCAAAAATTTGTATTGCCGAATGCAAAAATGTCACTTGAATATGGCTCTCAATTTGACAGAAATCTGCCTTATGAGAATGAAGGTCATAATCAAATGAAATATGTAGCTGCCGGTATGGGCGGCGGCATAGGAACACCTACAGGACAAGCTTTGGCTGCGAGATCTCCATATCTTGATTTGAAACAAAATTCATTCAGATTCTTTATTGGTGCACAATGGAAACCAATTGAAGGTGGTCATAAATTCGCAGAAATTGCCCGTTGTAAATCTGAATTAAATGAACTAAATGCGTATTTAGAAGAAGTAAATACTGAAATAGAAATGCAGGTTCGTTCAGTTGTAAACAGAGCAATCGCAAAATATTTTATGATTGAAAAATCATACAAAGCAATGTTTGCTCAAAGTGAAAATTATCAAACAGTAAAGGCTAAATATTTGATGGGAGAGGTTCCTATAAATCAGATAGCCGATGCTCAACATTTGTATTTTGGTGCAAAAATTGATGCCTTAAATTCTCAATATGAATTCTTTAAAGAATTAATTTGGGTTCAGAGAGGTTTGGTTTCTGTAAACTGGACAAAGGCGTCTGATGAAGCTAAAAAATGGATTAAAGGTATTCCGGCAATTCTGCCTGCTGAAGAAGATTTTACTTTGTAATTTCTAAAAATTATAGAATATAATTAATGTTGGAATTGTGCAAACATTTGCACAATTCCAAGTATAAAGAAATATAATTTTTCCCCGCAAAAATTTATTTTACGGGGTTTTGTAAATAAAAGGACACTATGCAAATAAATAAAGTTCAAAATTATAATACATCATTTGGTACATATTACGGTGCTGATTTGGCAAACCGTATTATTATGCTTCAAAATAAAGGACTTGTTTCTGCGGAACATCTGCGTAATTTTGAAAAAATTAAGAATGATGGTAGTGAGTGTATATTGGATGTTGCTGAAAAATATAAAATAATAACCAGAAGTAACAACAAAAAGGGTTCATTCGAAAAATTCAGATTTTTGACACTATCTGACTTTTCTAAAAAAGAAGTTGTTATAACTGACATGCAGGATATGTTTTCACCTGCATCAAGTAATAGAGAAATTTTTCATGCTCATAAATTTTTAAAACTTTTCACAGACGAATATAATTTGGCGGATAAAATTAAAAAAGCTGTTGAAAAATTAGTTTAGCAAATTATTCATAGTGTTCAATATATTTTCCACGGAATCATCATCTAAACAGGCTGATTTAGGATAGATATCTTTATTTGGCTTATAACTATCTAAATTTTGCTCATAATAAACACCGACAGTTGCTTTATCTAAAGCACAGGACATATGTAACATTCCGGTATCTGCACTAATACAACCTTTTGACAGTTGTATTACTTGGGCGGATTCAATAAGGTTCGTTTTTCCTATTAAATTGATAAGGTTATCATAATTTTTATTTTTCAGAAAATCTGAAAGCTTTTGGGCTTCTTCGCCGCCGCCAATTAAGACAATTGTTTTATCTGTTTTTTCAATAATTTCCTGAACTTTGTCATTTGGAATATCTTTTGATACTCTTGAACTTTTAGGAGAAAGAACAATAAAATCTTTATTTTCTAAATTTTTAATAGCTTCAGATGTAACAGGCGGAGGGCAGAATTTCATCGGGCAGTCTGTGAGTTCTTCCTGTGTAATACCGCTAAGTAATTCAATATTTGTTTTTTGTGCTTCACCACCTGAAAATTTAATGTCATATTTCCTTTTCTGCAATTTACTTATAAGGTTTCGATATTGCCCCAGAATATATTTTGAACCAAGTAATTTTGCCAGAATTGTAGGTCTGTCAGTTGAATATATCGGGAACGATGCATAGATTTTTTTATAAGGGAATTTCAAAATAAATTTTATCATATTGAAAAAGCCTTTATCTTTTCCGCTTCTGTCCCATATAATTACATCATCTACCCCCTGCTGATATTTTGCAATATCATACAGTTGAGGGGATGTAAGCATTACGACAAGTGAATTTTTATATATTCTTTTAATATTTTGAATGAGAGGATTTACAAGAAGTATATCCCCTATAAAATATGAGTTTATTATTAAAAATACTTTTTTTTCTTCCATAATTCTTAACGGTATTTAGGATAAAAGCCGATGACGGGGCTCGAACCCACGACCTACTCATTACGAATGAGTTGCTCTACCAACTGAGCTACATCGGCTTTTTATAACTCTATATTATTACACAATTGGTCTTTTTGCAAGAAAACAACATTCTTTAATTTGGTTTATTTTTCTCCGGGAAAGTCTGTATTCTTAAAGCTTCAAGCTCTTCCATTATTTCTTTGGATTTATGTTCCATGCTGTTATAAAATCTTGAATTTATCTCGCCGCCGATGAGTAAAACGATTGAGGTGTAATAAAGCCAAACCATTAAAATAAAGAATGCTCCGATTGTACCGAAAACAATATTATATGTGCAAAGATTATTTACGTAAAGTGAAAAAGCCCATGAACCGACCAACCAAAAAACTGTAAAAAATGCTGTACCCGGTAGTGCGCTTTTTCTTTTAAAACTTTCATTGCCTTTAAGATCCGGAAGTATATAGTAGCTTAAAAAGGCCAGTAAATATAATGCAAGAAATGCTACAGGCCAGCGCAATGTCAAAATTGTGTATGCGGTAACCTTTGACATCCCAAAATATACAACCAAAAATGTAACTATAATTTTCCCGAAGATGATGATGTTTATGGTTAAAAACAGTATTAAGATGTTAACCAGCATCATAAGAAATGATAAGACTCTTGTATATAAAAAACTTCTTGTTTCTTCAACTTTGTATGCTCTGTTTAAACCTTTTAAAATTACGGCTACACCATTGACGGATAATATTAATGCTGTGATTATACCAATCCATGCAACAAGTTTTCCGTGCCCGAATATCATTGTTTGGTTCAGTACGGTTAATAATAATTCCATAGCCTGATGAGGCATAATATTTGAAAGTGCTGCTAAAATAGGATCCATATATGATCTGTTACCAAGCCAGCCAAAAATTGACATCAAAAACAACATAAACGGAAAAATTCCGACTACAAGCATAAATCCCATTTCTGCCGCCATACCAAAAAAATCGTTCTTTATTATTGATCTGATAAGAGCAATAATTATATGGGCATATTTATTTTTCATTAAATTTTTAATAAGTTTTTTTATCATAAATTTAACTTTTCAATCTCTTTTAATATCAGTTTTACTGCATCGTTAACATTTGCTTTAATAACTGCACCTGCTGCGAATTTGTGTCCGCCTCCGCCCAAAGTTGAGCATATTTTGGCAATGTCGGTATTCTTACTTCTCATTGAAACTTTTGATGTTGCTGCATTCAATTCTTTTACCACAAATGCAATTTCAGTTGTATTTATTGCTCTGAGCTTTTCAGTCAGACCATCTGTATAATCTTCTCCGTTGTTGTTGAATTTTTCCAAATCTTTTTTGTAAACAGTAGTATATGCTATTTTGTCATTATTTGTAAATTCAGCCTTGTTTACGCAATAGCATTGGAATAGCACCATATTTTTTGATTGTGATTCATAGCATTTTCTGTATATGTCTGATGAATCTATACCACATTTCATGATTTGTGCGGAATATTCCATTGTTTTTGGGGATGTGTTTGAAAACTTAAACCCGCCGGTATCCGTAAGAATTGCTGTATATAATCCTATTGCACATTCTTTTGATATTTGCCAGTTAAGAGCTTGTGCAATTTCATATATAATTTCACCGGTTGCAGATGCATGAGGGTCAATAATATTTATCTCTGCATACGAATTATTTGTTTCGTGATGGTCAATATTAATAGTATTTTTAGCTTTTTTAAACAGTGTCTGAACATCATTGCACCTGTCTATGGATGCGATATCAACATTTATTACAAGATCATATTCTCTTGATAAATCCATATTCTCTATAAAAAGAGCATCCTGAATTTGCGGTAAAAATTCATAGGTTTCAGGCAGCTTTGAAACAATCACCATTTGTGCGTTTTTTTTGTAATTGTCTTTTATTAAATGGTACATTGCACACATAGAACCTAATGTATCGCCATCGGGATTAATGTGTGAAGCTATCAATATATTTTTGGATTTTTTTATGATACTATCAATCTGTTTCATAACCATTTTTGTATTGTAGCATAAAAATTGACTGAAAAAAGCATATGAAGAAAATTTTATATACAAAATTCCAAAATATAGATGATCTGCTTGCCCAAATGTCAAAAGACAAGGAATTAAGCAGAGCTATTACAAGAAATAATTTATATAAATTCTGGAAAATTGCCGCAGGTGAAAAATTCGCAAAAAATTCAAAACCGTACTCAATGCTAAAGGGCTCAGTTATGGTTATTGCCTGCCGGTCATCTATTGTTGCTCAAGAATTAATGCTCAGAAAAACTCAGATTTTAGATCGTTTAAAACCTTATACCGAATCTTTAAGGATAAAAGTTGCGGATTTGAAATTTGATGTAAAAAAATGGGTGGATGAGGTTTAGCAAAAAAAATTTTGTTGCGGTTTTAATAACAGCAACAGGAGAAAATTATGCGTATTCAAAGTTTAATAAAAATAGGTGTATGTGCAGGACTAATTGCATATGGCTACAATGCCTGCCAGGATTTCAATAAAAAAAGCGAGCAGGATTTCATTATGGCAAGAGATAATGCAAAAATGTTTTTAAAACGGTCTGCTCCGGCGAAATATGATTCTTTAATGAACTTAGGAATCGGTAATTCTACAAAGGCGGCAGATATAAATACTTGGTTAAAAACAGAAGTTGGCGTTCTTGATTCTTTAAATCAAGCGACAATTAATAAAGCGATACTCAATATGAAAAATACTGCAAAAGATACTATCAAGGTTGTAAAATAAAAAATTATTTTTTGTCATCATAAGCAATTATCGCACATGTAAGACATGTTACTCCGAAGACTATTCCAAAAGCCATTGTTAAATGATATGCGGATAGAAATGCGGATTGGTAAGAGCCGTTTTGATACAGATTTTTAAAGTTCTCAAATAGTGTGATGGTTATTGCGACACCAAGAATATTTCCCATGTTTCTTGACAAAGATAATATTCCGCTTGCAATTCCAACTTCCTCTGTTTTAACAGAGGTCATTATTGCAGTATTAGACGGGGATTGAAAGCATCCGTTACCGATACCCATAATTATGGATGCGGCAACAACCTGCCATTGTTTTGTGTGAATTCCAAAACTTGTAAATATTAAAAGTGCAATTATGTATATCGTTGGTCCGATTCTTGTTAAGATTTTACTGCCGTGTTTACCCGCATATGTTCCCGCAAATGGAGCAACAAGGCAGGAAGCTAAAGAATAAGGCAGTATTAAAAGTCCTGTTACAAATGCATTATATTTTAATATATCCTGTAAAAACAGCGGAAGCAAAATTGCATTCGTAAACATTGTCATATATGAAGTCATTACGGCAATATTTCCAAAAGTAAAAGTTTTTATTTTAAACATTCGAAAATTTATCATTGGATAGCTGATTTTTTTATCTCTGAAGTAAAATAAACTTCCAAAAATTAATGTCAAAATACCTAACGATATAATTCTTAAAGATTTCCAGCCCCAGCTGTAACCTTCAGATATTGCCAATAATAAGGCACACAGGGCGATTGTGAAGTATAAAAAACCTTTATAATCAAATTTTAATACTTTTCTTCTTATGTATGACGGGACTAGCCTATAGCTTAATATTCCGCCAATAAAGGATATTATAAATGCCGGTAAAAATATGGTTCTCCAGCCAAAGAAGTTTATCATCATTCCGCCGAGTGCCGGCCCGAGCAAACCGCCTGCGGCAACAAGACTACCGTTAATGCCCAAGGCTTTTCCTCTGTTTTCGCCCCTGAAAAGAGTTGATATTACGGCAGGGCCGTTTGCAAGCATAATAGATGCTCCAAGAGCTTCTATACACCTGAATATAACCAGTGTGACAAAATTTGGAGAAAAGGTGCAGAGTAATGCTCCTATACTAAATGTGAAAAATCCGGTAGAATAAACTTTATTTTTCGGGTATAAATCTCCGATTTTGCCAAAAAACGGAAGGAATACCGTTAATACAAGCATATATGCAATTATTACCCATTGTGCTTTTGAAAGTGATATATCAAGTCCTATGGAAATTTGATATAAGGCAAGCTGAATTGTCGTTGAATCCAGCATCCCTATAAAATTTCCAAGTATTATAATGAGGCAAATTGTCCATTTAATATGTTCATTTTTCATCGCAATATAATTTTATCATATAAATATTTTGTTATTGTTAAGTTTTGTAATTGTGTTATCCGATTGAAAATGTTTATTACATGTAAATCATGTTGTAATGCGTTATAAAATATGTTATAATTAAAGTAACCTAAGTATATTCGGGAGTATGATGAGGATGAAATATAATTCGCATAAAGCGTTTTCTTTGGTGGAACTTATTATAGTTCTTGTCATTATTGCGTTGTTATTTGCAGCAATGGCTCCTATTATTACAAAGCGTCATATTGCCGATTCCGGTTCAATTGAATCAATTTGGCATTTTGTTAATAATGACACCGAAAGAGATGCATATTTTGATCCGGGAGCTCCTGACTGGACTTCAAGTCTTTATGTAGGTATGGATCCTGTTGCAAATAACAATCATTCCGGTAAGCTCGTCATAAATTCCAAAAATATAACTTATAAAGGGGTAACTTATCCTCAGCCTCAAATTCAGTTCAGGTTTTCTCCGAATGAATCCGAACTTTCAAATGGTATTGATGCAGGTTCTTTATTGTTAGATGCAAACGGTGTTCATATCGGTCAGCTTCACCCTACAATCGGTGCGGATAATACATCTTTAGGTTTTTCTACAATGAAGAAGTTGACGGCTGCAAATGGCTTTTTAGCGGTGGGTACAGGTGCTTTAGAATCTGCGAATTTTGAAATCCCGTCAGAAACTTCAACTCATATTACGGCTATTGGTACAAATGCCGGTTATCAGTTGGCGAATAATTACGGCGGGAACGGAATATATATAGGTGATGGTGCCGGCGGAGGTTTCGCTGCAAATGATATTGGTATAGGTTATCATGCAATGTTCAGCGGTGAAAATTCAAAAACTGAAAAGAATATTGCTCTTGGTATAAATTCAGGCTTGTACAGAAGCGATAGTGATGATTATATCGCAAATGTTCTTGTGAATACTAATGCGACTGCAGATCTCGCAATGAAATATAATACGATTATAGGTTATAATGCGTATAATCTCGGGGGGTTAGGCTCAACAAACGGTGATACTCTTGCAGGTTTAACTGCAGTGGGTACAAATGCTTGTAATTCAATAGGTGCGGATAAAGGGTTAAACACTTGTATCGGTTATGGTTCTGGTGCGAGTATAAACAGAACTCCGCAATATGGTGCATCAGATGAACATATATTTTTGGGTGGTGTGCCAAAAGGTTTTGGCGGTCGTGGTGTTATGGAAGTCCATACATACGGCGGGAATATAAGCGGGAGTTCTTTAAATGCAAATTCTGCGGATGTAGTGCTTAATTCAAATCTTGTAATTCGCGGGAAGTTATATATTAAAGATGGTAATAATGTCGCAAATTATAAGTTTATTGATTCAAAAGCTTATGAACCGACTCACTATCGCTGTATATCCGATTCTTATCAGGCTATATTATTGAGTTATAATGTTTATGTTTGTACTGACAATTTTGCAAGTGCGGATTCTATAGCTTGGCCAAGAACAATAAATCTTCTTCAGAGGGATGGGAATGCCCCTAACAGTTTGATCACATCTGACAGACGCTTAAAGACTAATATTGTAGAAAATAATGCGGGACTAGACAAGGTGTTACAACTCCAACCTTATAATTTTACTTTCAAAGATGATTTGTCAGGAACACCTCAGGTTGGTGTAATTGCTCAGGATTTGCAAAAAGTATTCCCTGAATCTGTTTCCGAAGATGAAAACGGATTTTTGAAGATAAGATGGGACGAAATGTTCTATGCTGTAATAAATTCTATAAAAGAATTATCTCATAAAATTGATATAATAAGAGATAAAGTTGTTGAACTCCGCAGAGGAATAAATGGTGTCAGAGGTCATCATACCGATATTCTAAAGCAGCTTTCTTCATTAGAAGAAAGAGTACAGAGGCTTGAAAGGAAGTAATAAATGTCAGGTGTAAAATTAAAACTTCATAAAGCATTCACGCTTGCGGAATTGATGGTAATTCTTGCCGTAATGACAGTTGTAATAGCGGCAGTAGCGCCTATTCTTACTTCAAGACATAATACTCTTATGAGTGCTGAGGTTTGGAACGAAGTTTCTGCGGATGATGACGGTGATATTCATACAGCCGGTTCAAATCCTGCATTATTGCAGGAAATTATGATAGGGGTTTCTCCTCTTGATTTGGAAGATATTAAAACTAATTATAAGCCTTATGCAAAATTGGTTATTCGTTCCAGTGACAGAGTAAATGGTAATATTGTTCAACGGCCGATAGAATTTTATCATAATGGTCAAAGACAGGGCTTTTTAGCTGCAGGTCGTGATAATTTACTTTTAGGCGGTGAATATAATTCTATTTCATATGCCGGTGCCACAGAAACCGAATCAAGAGCAAATACCGCTTATGGTAAAAATGCGCTGAATGGTTTAACTACGGGGAGCGGGAATACTGCTATAGGTTCAAAAACCTTACAAAATGTATCTACAGGGAATTTTAATACCGGAGTGGGTGCGTATGCGGGACAAAATACTACTGCCGGCAGTGCAAATGTTTATATTGGTTATAATACTAATGCGAATGGCAGTTATAATACTGTTATATCCGATTCAACCAATGTAAATGCAAATTATTCAACAGCGGTTGGTGAAAGGGTATCCTTTGCCGGTGATTATAATACGGCTATCGGATATAGTGCAAATGCAAGCGGGTCATATAATACGGCTGTCGGTGCATTTACAAGGTCAAGTGCTAATTCTAATGCTAATAAAACATATAGCGGCAGTAATAATACCGCAATCGGATATATGTCCTGTGCAAAGCTCGGAACTGGTGCAAGTAACAAAACATGTATAGGTCAGGCTGTCGCAGGAACTACTGCTGTGTCAAATAATGATACGCAGGTATTTATCGGACGTGGCATTTCATCTTTAAATAGTCCTGCTGCTGTTGTTGTAAACAATGCAAGAGGTACACTGGCTGAAGGTTTAGGTGATGCAGCCGTTGTTGTGTACGGAAATCTTATAGTGCGCGGTCAAACTTATATGTATGGTAAGACTCCGTTGGTTTCGAGCGGTTCAAAAGATGCTCTGATGGGTTACACTTTTTATAAAGAGTTTCCGGGTAATCACAAGCCGTATATAGGATTTGACGGTAGTGCAGGGGCTGTTCCGTTAACAGGTCAGGGTGGTTATTTGCATCAAGTATATGGCGGCAGGGAAAATTGTATATGTACTCAAACCGGCAGTTCTACATATATATATCTGTTAAATGGCGGTGCAGGAGCATATACATCACCGGGTAAGCAGTCATATGACTGGACTTCAGACTTTGGGTATCCTAACAGATTTGATAATATCGAAGGTGATACAAGTTATTTCTATACAGGCAATAGCGGAGCGTTGAGTGTTGATTTAAGCAGAGCTCATGCTGTTTATAATTATGGTGGTGACGTTTCCGGTTCCTGTTGTCCTATTTTGACTCAAACCGGATTAAGAGGTTTTATGAGTGATGCCAGATTGAAAAATATCGGTGGAAAATTCGACTCAGGATTAAAAGATTTATCAGAATTGAAAATTTATGATTATTACTTTAAAGCTGATAAGCTAAAAGAAAAACATGTTGGGGTAATTGCTCAGGATTTGAAAATGATTTTCCCGAATGCAGTCACAAAAAATTCCGATGGATATTATAAAATTCGCTGGGATGAAATGTTTTATTCTGCTATAAATTCCATAAAAGAACTTAATCAAAAAATCACATCTCATATTGAAAGATTACAAAATGATTTGGATCGTATAGCAAAACTTAAAAAAGAAAATAAAAAGCTTGAAAATCAGCTCATAGAACTTGCTGCCGAAATTCATAAACTTGAACAAAAGAAATAGTTTGTAATTTACTTATTAAAATAATATAAAGTTTTAATGTTTTTGCGCGTTTTGTACTATAATAAACTTAATAGTTTGTAGAGAGAGGAGTTCTAAGATGATAGACAAAACAGCGATAATTGATTCTTCTGCTCAAATTGCGGATGATGCAATAATTGGTCCATATGTTGTGATTGGTAAAAATGTAAAAATAGGAAGTGGAACCAGAGTTATTTCAAATGCACATATTGAGTATGCAGAAATTGGTAATAATTGTACAATTTCTCCGTTTGCAACTATTGGTTCTGAACCGCAGGATTTAGGATACAAGGGAGAAGAAACAAAAGTCGTTATCGGTGATGAAACTATAATTAAAGAAAATGTAACTATCCACAGAGCTGCTGCTTGTGGTGATTTTACAACAAGAATCGGTAATAAATGTTTGATTATGGTTGGAGCACATGTTGCTCATAACTGTGTGCTTGAGGATCAGGTTATCCTCGCAAATCTTGTAACACTTGGCGGTCATGTTCATGTTGAATTTGGCGCATTTGTAGGCGGTATGAGTGTATTTCATCAAAATATCAGAATTGGTACTATGTCTATTGTCAGCGGATTTTCTGCTTCTCGTCAGGATATTCTTCCTTATTCAAAAGGAGAAGGCCGTCCGCCTGTTCCAAGAACAATAAATGTAATTGCTCTTAAACGTAGAGGTATTGATTTGGAAACAAGAACTCATATCAATGAGGCTTTCAAATTGTTAATATCTGATGAATACAATACTTCTCAGGCTATTGAAAAAATTCAGGCAGAAATTCCTACAAATGAATATATTGAAAAAATGATAGATTTCATACACACATCAAAACGCGGAGTGCTTTTAAAATCGCATAAATCAGGATATCAATCATTGGATGAAGAATAAAATGACAAAAGGGCAATAATTTAGTTATTGCCCTTTAAATTTGTCTGTGATTTTGCAAAATCTTGTGTTGCTGTTTTAAGCCTGAAACCGAATGTAAATTTGCCGTTGTCGGTGCATTTTGCATAAACTTTACCGTCATGCTGTTCAATAATATTTTTTGCATTGTATAAACCCAAACCTGTTGAATATTTATTGATTTTTGTATTATGCGTGTTGGAAAATTTTTTAAACAAGTGTTTGATTTCTTTTTGGGATATGGGGTTGCTTTCATTTGATATAGAAAATATTGTAAATTTTGAATTTTTCTTTAATTTAATTTTTATTGTTGTATTTTTTAACCCGTATGTTATTGCATTATTTAGTAAATTTTGGATAACTCTCCTTATTTCAAGTTCGTCAGCAAATATAATACATTCATTCAAAGGTGTTAAAATTTTTACATCAAAATTTTTATCACAAAGACTATATTTATTTTCATTAAGAATCTCATTTATAATTTTTATAAGGTCAAAATATTCCATCTTCAAATTTACGGAATGACTTTCATATTTGTAATTTGTCAGAATATTGCCCACAAGATTTGACATATATTTACTTGAAGTGCAGGTAAGTTTAATCATCTCGTATTGCTGAGGATTAAGTTTTCCAAAATTACCTTTTAAGAGTAAGTTCAGCATGTTTATTTGGGCTCTTGTCGGGGATTTTAAGTCATGGGTTAATGTGGCTAAAAAAGATTTTTCCCGAATACTTAACTCTTTATATTTTAATATGGTTCTTCTTTGAAAAGCTAAAAATCCAATTAATAATAAAATTGTCAGTATCGAAATATGTAACATTATAACTAATATATTAATTTCTCAATTTTATATTAAAATTAGACAGTTGTATATATCGCATAAAGATAATATTAATATTGTATTAAATACACTTGCAATGTTGCTAATATAGTAGTAGTATAAAAAACGGAAAAAAGAAAAGGGAATAATATATGAATAGTTATGTTGAAAGAGTTTTAGAAATCGCAAAAAAAAGAGATGGTAATCAACCTGAATTTTTGCAGGCATTAAAAGAGGTTTTGTGTTCAATTGAGCCTGTAATCAATACAAGCGATAAATATGAAAAAAATGGTATTTTAGAAAGATTGATAGAACCTGAAAGGGTTATAATGTTCAGAGTACCATGGGTTAACGATAAGGGTGAAGTTGTTGTTAACAGAGGCTACAGAGTTCAATATAACTCTTTAATCGGTCCGTATAAGGGCGGTTTAAGATTTCATCCGAGTGTAAATTTAAGTGTTATGAAGTTTTTGGGATTCGAGCAGATATTTAAAAATGCATTAACAGGTTTGCCAATTGGAGGTGCAAAAGGCGGAAGTGATTTTGATCCAAAAGGTAAATCAGATAATGAAGTTATGCGTTTTTGTCAAAGTTTTATGACTGAATTATATCGTCATATCGGTCAGGATGTTGATGTTCCGGCAGGTGATATCGGTGTTGGCGGCAGAGAAATCGGATATTTATTCGGTCAGTATAAAAGAATAAAAGATGCTTATGAAGGCGGAGTATTAACAGGAAAAGATATATGCTACGGTGGTTCTCTTGCAAGAAAAGAAGCAACAGGATACGGTTTGATGTTCTTCCTTCGTGAAATGTTGTCTCATCATAATCAGACTGTAGCGGGTAAAACCGTTACAATATCAGGCTCCGGTAATGTTGCAATATATGCATGCCAAAAGGCAGTTTCAATGGGTGCAAAAGTTGTTGCAATGTGCGATTCAAACGGGTGCATATATGACAAAGACGGCATTGACCTTGATTGTATAAAGGATATAAAAGAAGTAAGACGCGGAAGAATCAAAGAATATTTAGAATGTCATCCGCAAGCTGAATATATTGAACAAAAAGCGGGTGAAACCGCTCCGATATGGAAGATTAAAACCGATATTGCTCTGCCATGTGCAACTCAGAATGAATTAACATTGGAGGATGCAAAGGTTCTTGTTCAGAATGGTGTTATAGCTGTTGCGGAAGGTGCTAATATGCCTACAACTCTTGATGCTACTGAATACTTGCAGCAACACAACATTTTATTTGCTCCGGCAAAAGCTGCAAATGCAGGCGGAGTTGCGACTTCTGCAATTGAAATGAGTCAAAATAGTATGAGATATTATTATACTTTTGAAGAAGTAGAAAGCAAACTTGAAAGAATTATGATAAATATTTTCAATGCTTGCAAAGCGGCTTCTGACAGTATCGGACAGAATGGTAATTATGTTGCAGGTGCGAATATTGCAGCATTTAATAAACTCGCAAATGCTATGATTGCTCAGGGTATTGTTTAATAATTAAATATAAAATTTTAATAAAAAGACTTCAATCTGCTTTGATTGAAGTCTTTTTATTTGTTGGTGTAATTTTATTATGAATATATATCCAAGAGGTTGTTTTCAAAAATTTCAGGATTTTTAAATGATTGTTCCTTGTCAATTATAGCAAGTCTTTTTATGATATCTTTGCTTGTTTTAGTTGGGTTTTGATACGCATTTGAATCAATATAATAACTTTTTAGTGTCTTTTTTATAAAAAAGTTTGATAATTTTCTTGTTTTTTCTTTTATGAGTATTTCTAAAGAATCAATCATGTTGCCAAATTTTTGTTCAATTTGAGATGTGTGAGACACAACAACATCATTGCTTTGTGCCAATTTGTTCAGATATTTGTTCTCTTTAATTGCAGAATAAATATCTTTATGATCCGATTTAAGTATTTCTGCATTGCGAATTCTAAGACCTGTAAATGACGGTGAAATATTGTTCATAATAAACTCCTTGACGTAATAAATTTAAAAATAATAATACATCTAAAAATATTTTTTGCTATTTATGTTTAAATAATGTTACATGTTTCATATCTGCTAATTGGACAGCTGATTTAACAGGTCGGGCTTACTTGTCCGAAAATAACTTTGATAATGCAGGTAAAGTGTTTCGCTTGCTATTTTTAGTTAGGTTTTTACAATAAACTTGTATTGGCAAAAAATTTTTTTACGTGTTTTTTTACATGTATGATCACAAAAATAAAACCATTTAATATTTATACCCCTTATTTTACGGCAAAGTCCGATAATAATTCAAAGCGAACAGTTGTATCGAAAAAGCCATTTTCTGAAGATACTTTGTCGGTTCTTGCAAATATGTGGGCACAGCAAGAGTTGATTTATGAAGGTGATTCTTTGATAGCACTTCCTAAAAATCAACTGCTGCAAGTTGCGAAAGCGGACAAAAATGTTGCGCGCGATTTAAGTCAGCTGGATTTGTCTGATTCGGGGTTTGCAGTTACTGTTCTTGAGGAAACCGGACAAATAAATACCAAAGCAATTCGATATTTTGACCCGAAGGTGATTACTATTTTAAAATTGTTAGATAATATAAAAAACGGTAAAATTTATATCGCCCCGGTTTGTGCAAAATATCCGGAGTAAATAGTTTTGGTTTTCAATTTAACAAAATAAAAAAGCCCCCTAATGTGACTTTTTAAATGGCGAGAACGACGCTCACAGGTTCGAACTTTTTGAAAAATATTACGAACATCTTAACGATACCCCTACAGCCCGAAAGATATACTATCTCATATCTTCACTTGATACGGCAGTATAAATATTAGAATTTGTTAGAATTAATTATTTTAAATCTTCAGATTTAAATATATTATAACCTTCGTAATGATAGCTTGCATCAATTCCCTTCATATATACTTCTCTATCGCTCACATCAGAAGTTAAGGCATTTCTTAAAAGTTCTTTTATTTCAACAGATTTAACAGGGCTTCTTTCCATTGCAAGCAAATAATCTTCTTTATCAACTTTACTCCAATCAACAACTTTACCAATTTCTTTTTTTAGAATTAAATCAAGCCAAATCCTTGTACTTCTGCCGTTACCTTCTCTGAAGGGATGCGCAACATTCATTTCTACATATTTTTCGACAATCTCGTCAAAGTTTGATTGCGGCAGGGAATCGATATGTTCTAATGATGCCTTTAAATACATCACAGGGGCAAAACGAAAATTTCCTTTGGCAATGTTTTCACTGCGTATTTCACCTGCAAATGGGTAAATATCCTCAAATAAGTATTTATGAATTTTAGAAAGTGTTTCAAACTTTCCCGCTTCAAGTTCGTTCAAAAATCCTGTTTCAAACATTTTTATAGCTTTAGTTTTGCTGATACGTTCTTCTTCTCTTGCTAAATCAGCAGAATTTATAATACCTAACTTATTTTCTAAAACCATAAATACCTCTTTATAGTTAATTTATTCACTTATAGAAAAAGCCCGCAATGCGGGCTTTTAATAATGGCGGGAACGACGAGGCTCGAACTCGCGACCTCATGCGTGACAGGCATGCGCTCTAACCAAACTGAGCTACGCTCCCATACGCTTTTATAAAACCATTATATTTACTCAAAAATAAAATGCAAGAACTTTTTTATTAAAGGCTCTATTTATTCAAATATTACACCACAGGGTAATTGTTTTGAATTTTTAAAATAATACACTTGAACTAGTCTATATGGATAGCCTGTGAGGAGGAATTTTTATTATGAGCGTTTCTACAAATAATAATCAATATAACCTTACACCACGCGAAATTGAGGTTCTAAAATTATTGGCAAAAACGTATTCAAATCCGCAAATAGCACATGAATTGTGTATAAGTACGCACACTGCAAAGGCTCATGTGTGTTCAATTTTACATAAAATGAAAGTAGATGACCGACTAAAAGCAATAGTAAAGTGCTTTGAGGAGCATCTTTTATAGATGCGTACAAAAAATATATAAAAGGGGTTTACAAAAAAAATTCCTCATGTATAATAGGATACGTGAGAGGTTTTAAGCCACTCGCAAACCCAAGATACTTTGGGGGATTAGCTCAGTTGGTAGAGCATCTGCTTTGCACGCAGAGGGTCAGGAGTTCGAGTCCCCTATCCTCCAAAATAAAGGACAGAAGTTAATTCTGCCCTTTATTTTTTTATGTAAAAATCCGGAAGGTGAAAAAAATATTCAGCCTTCCGGACATTTTACTATAAGAATAACGGAACTGCCTGCATTGCCTGATTATAATATTGGTTCATCATATTGTTATAATTTTCCAGGTTTTTGCTGTGAGCAATCTGGTTATAAGAATTCCCTGATGATGAATTTTGATTAGCAAGTCCCATATAACTGAGAATATTGTTATTGAACGAATTATTTAATCCATTCAAAAAACTAATCATATTCATTCTGTTTTGGAGTTCCTGAGTATATAAATCATTTTGAGCAAGCGAAAGATTATTACTCAGTTGGGCAACAGCCTGTGATTTACTGTCAGTAATCTTTTTCAGATTATTTAAGAAGGTAGAATTATCCAGGTTGCCAAATCTTGCAGCAATATCGTTTTTCAAATTATTCTGCATTGGGGTATAAATGCTGTTTATATTATCTATTCCCGACTGTTTAAGTGCATCTAACTGGCTATTCCAGGCCTGTCTTTGAGGATCTGAAATTTTAAATAAATTTGCAAGTGAGGAATCCATATTATTCAATACTGAATCATAAATATTCTTTTCAGTATCAGACATATTATAATTTGAGACAATCGTATCGCCGATTTTTTGGCTGGAGGTCTTTGTATTACCATTAATCCTTACTTCCCCTCCCGAATAAGAAGGGTATTTCGTTTTTTTACCCATAAAAATACAATCCTTTCTTCAAGGACAGTACATATAAAACCTAACCAAACACCGCATTTATTATACCATATCTCCCTCCAAAAGTAAAGCTGATGTGTCTATTGAAAAATAAATATTCTCGTATGATAATAGGTATATTATGGCAGAAAAAATAAAAGTTTCGGGAGCAAAAGAACATAATTTAAAGAATGTATCTTTAGAAATACCTAAAGATCAGCTTGTAGTATTTACCGGTGTATCGGGTTCGGGTAAAAGTTCTCTTGCTTTTGATACAATTTTTGCGGAGGGGCAAAGACGTTATGTGGAAAGCCTTTCTACATACGCAAGACAATTTCTTGGTCAGCTTGACAAACCGGATGTTGAATACATTGACGGGTTATCTCCTGCAATTTCTATAGATCAAAAATCAACAAGTAATAATCCTCGTTCGACTGTCGGAACAATTACGGAAATATATGATTATTTGCGTTTGATGTACGCAAGAATAGGAACTCCGCATTGTCCAAAGTGCGGGCGAAAAATTAAACCGCAAACTATTGACGAAATTGTTAATAAAATTCTTTCGCTTGAAGAAGGTACAAAAATTCAGATTTTATCCCCGATAATAAGAGGGAAAAAAGGCGAATATTCTTCAACATTCAAAGAACTTATGCACGAAGGATTTGTAAGAGCCAAAGTTGACGGCAAATTGTATAACCTTGATGAAGATGAAATAGAACTTGAAAAAACAAAAAAACACGATATAAGTATTGTTGTTGATAGGGTTGTAGTAAAAGAGAGCGCACGTTCAAGAATTGCCGATAGTGTTCAGATTGCACTTAAAAGAGCTGACGGAATTGTAAATATTGATGTTGTCGGAGATAAAGAGATTGTTTTTAGCGAAAAACTTGCTTGTCCCGATTGTAATTTGAGCTTTGAAGAATTAACACCAAGAATTTTCTCTTTTAATGCTCCTTTCGGGGCTTGTGAAAGGTGCGGCGGACTCGGAGCGGATTTTATTGTTGATCCTGATTTGGTTGTTCCCGACAAAACAAAATCTATAAATGATAATGCAATATATGCCTGGGACAGACCGGCAACAACATATTACAAAGATATGCTTTTATCCGTTTGCACAGCATACGGAATCGATATGGATACCCCTTTTGAAAAGCTTTCCAAAAAACATCAGGATATAATTTTATACGGCTCTGAAGAACCGATAAAAATGAAAATAAAAGATTTCGGCACAAGCAGATACCAAACAAAAATTATGCCATTTGTCGGTGTAATACCGTTTTTGGAAAAAAGATACAATGATACAAACGGAGACTACTGGAGAGAAGAAATAGAACCGTTTATGGTTGCTAAGCCATGTCCGAAATGCCACGGAGCAAGGCTTAAAGAATTTCCGCTTGCAGTAAAAATAAATAACAAAAACATATATGAATTTACAACAATGTCTGTTGATGATGAATTTAAGTTCATAACTGATCTTTACCTTGATTTGTCGGAATATCAACTCAAAATTGCAAAACAAATACTTGATGAAATAAGGGCGAGATTAAAGTTTTTAATAGATGTAGGACTGCATTATCTTAATTTGTCGCGTATGGCAGGGACTCTGTCCGGTGGGGAAGCACAGAGAATAAGGCTTGCCTCTCAAATTGGAAGCGGTTTATCCGGTGTTCTGTATGTACTTGATGAGCCGTCAATTGGTTTACACCAACGTGATAACGATATGCTTATAAAAACCTTATTTAAACTAAGGAATCTTGGCAATACATTGATTGTTGTAGAACATGATGAAGATACTATAAGAAATGCCGACTACATAGTTGATATAGGACCAAAAGCAGGCGAAGCCGGAGGCAAAATTATTGCGCAGGGCTCAGTTGAAGATATTATAAGTGCAAAAAATTCTATAACAGGCAAATATTTAAGCGGAGAAAAATCAATACCAATTCCGAAAAAATTAAGAGACGGAAACGGGCATTATCTTGAAATCAAAAATGCGCACCTTAATAATTTAAAAAATATAGATGTGAATATTCCGCTTGGTAAAATTGTAGTATTAACAGGAGTTTCAGGCAGTGGTAAATCTTCTTTGATGCAGGATTTATTATATGAATTTGCGATACACAAATTGCGTAAAAATAAACCAAAACCTCAGGGAATTGATGATATTTTGGGTTTTGAAAATATCGACAAGGTAATAAACATAGACCAATCACCAATAGGCAGAACTCCGCGTTCAAACCCTGCAACATATACTGATGTCTTTTCTCATATAAGAGATGTTTTTGCCAAAACGAATGAAGCAAAAGTCAGAGGCTACAAAGCCGGAAGATTCAGTTTCAATGTTAAAGGCGGGCGCTGTGAAGCCTGCAAAGGTGACGGACTTGTAAAAATCGAAATGAACTTTTTGTCTGATGTCTATGTAAAATGTGATGTGTGTAAGGGCAAACGATACAACAGAGAAACACTTGAAGTGAAATTCAAAGGCAAAACAATTTCCGATGTTTTGGATATGAGTATAAAAGAGGCATTGGAATTTTTTGACAATATTCCTGCTATAAAAAGGAAACTACAAACCCTCAATGATGTCGGATTAGACTATATGAAGCTCGGACAAAGTTCAACAACTTTGTCAGGCGGAGAGGCACAGAGAATTAAGTTAGCATCGGAATTGAACAAACGCTCTACCGGTAAGACATTATATCTGCTTGATGAACCGTCAGTCGGTTTACATTGGGCCGATTTGGATAAACTTGCCAAAATTCTGCACGCACTTGCAGATCAGGGAAATACTATTTTGATGATTGAACATAATCTTGATTTGATTAAGATTGCCGACCATATTATAGATTTGGGACCTGAAGGCGGTGTTGAAGGCGGTTCAATTGTTTGTGAAGGCACACCGCAAGACATTATGAAATGTAAAAAATCATATACCGGTAAATATTTAGCAAAATATTTAAGTAAAGAAAACAATGCAAAATAATATTACATTTACATCAAATATAAATTTTGTATCAGAAAGAATGTTTCGCAAAGCAACATACAAGCATAGCGAATATATTCCTTTTGAGAATTTTGGAGAAGGCAAATTCAGTTCCGTAACTTCAAATTTTCACACAATGGGGATAAGAACTTGTACAGCAGGCGGTATAACTGACGGAGAAAAGGCAAAAGGCTTTCACATCAGAGATTCTTATGAAAATATAACTAACCTTGATAAAATATATAAAATCATAACCGAACCGTTTGAAAAGCCGTTTAAAAATATTCTGCTAATTGGCAGTAAAGATTTATTTTTTGCTCCGTATTCACAAAAAATATTTATGGCTTTGAAAAAATTGTTAATGAAAAATTCGCAAAATTTTTCATATTTTCAAACCTTTGCATTTAACAGTTCAGAAGCACATATTCATTACAATTTACCTAAAGATACATGGACTATAAATGCCCAGATATTTAATCGTAAAAAAGAAAACTATTACAGTATTTCAACCAAAGAAGATTTATTAAGAACATTTGAAGATATATCTATAGGCAAAGAAGATAAATTATTTATAAATGGGGAAGAAATACAATTAGAAGGCTAAAATCATATTGAAAATATCCGTTAAAAAATGTATAATCGTGTTATGAAAGAGAATAATCAAGATGATTTTATATCTACGGTCAGTCACGAATTAAGGACACCTTTGACATCTATAAGGGGGTTCTCTCAAACTATGCTTAGTTCGTGGGACAAATTGGATGATGATAGTAAGAAAAAATTTATAAAAATTATTGAAGAACAATCTCAAAGGCTTATAAATCTTGTTGAAAATATGCTTGCAGTTTCTAAACTGCAAAAAGAAAATAACAATCTTATATATAATGGGTTTGATTTTAAGCCTGTTGCTCAACAGGTTATAACAATTGTAAAAAATCAATATAATTCAAAAAATTATGATTTAAAAGTATCGGACAATCTTCCGAAAATATTTGCAGACAAGGATAAATTCACTCAAATTTTAACAAATTTAACCGAAAACAGTGCAAAATATTCTCCGGAAAATTCCGATATAAAAATAGAAGCAAAATGTGTAAATGACAATATTGTTATATCGGTTACCAATGTTGGTACTCACATTGAAGAAGCAGACTATGAAAAGATTTTTACCAAATTTTCAAGAATAGATAATCCTTTGACAAGGAAAGTTCAGGGCAGCGGATTAGGTTTATATATAACCAAGCAGCTTGTAGAAAAAATGAGCGGGCATATTACGGTAAAATCTGTTCCGCTAAATGACGGATCAGGGCAAAGTGACATTACATTTACTGTTGAAATCCCGATAAAAAATATTGAGGAGCAGGCGAGAATAAAATGCAATCAGTAACATTAATCATTGATAAAAGACCGGAATTATCGGTAAAATATAAGCGATTACTGGAATCAGAGCAAAATCAGGTAATAATTTCAAAAGATTTAATTACTTCAATCAAAATTATACAGGAAAGCGAACCTGATTTAATTATTATTTCAGATAGCTTTGATGATGATTTATCGGATTTTTGCAAGCAGGTAAGAGCATTAGCATATAATATGCGCCCTATTATAGTTGCGTTGTCAAAATCTGCAGATATAAATGACAGAATAAAGGTTCTGAATAACGGGGCAGATGACTTTTTATCCGAGCCTGTAAACCCGAAAGAATTTAAAGTTAGAATTGATGCTCACCTCAGGCGAGAGTATGAATCAAATCTTGATTTAAAACAATTTATACCAAACCGTAATTATACCCTCAGAGCGATAAAAAGAACCCTGTTAAAAAGCACTCCGTGGGCAATGGTATATATTTCGATTGAAAATTTTGAAAATTACAAAAAAGCATACACCGAGCTTGCTTCAGATAAACTTTTGCAGACTTATTCAGCAATTATAAAAGCGTCATTAACAGATGAAGATTACACAGGACAGATTGATGAAAATAATTTTCTTGTGATAACTAACCCCGTAAAAGCTGAAGGACTTGCAAAATTTTTAACTTATACCTTCGATACTGTTGTAAATAAATTTTATGCAGAACATGACCTTAATAGAGGTTATATGATATTACAAGGGGACGAATTTGCAGGTAAAAGAGCAAACTTTGTCCATTTTACAATTAGTGTTATTACTAATGAAATTAAAACATACAAAGACTGCTCTCAGGTTTTAAACACTCTGACTCAGCTTCATGACCTTGCAGATTTGCCTGACAAATCAAATTATATTGTTGACAGGGCAAAAATATCAGGGCAAAATTCCGTAGAGAAGCCTGAATATAACAACAAAGTGCTGGTGTATGAAACTGATGAGGCGCTATGCACATTACTTAATGCTATTTTAACCATACAGGGTTATACGCCAAAAATAATGTCGAAATATTCAATGCCGTCAAAATCTGATATCCCTGCTCTGATTATAGTTGATGCCGGAGATCTTGAAAAGAAAAACGGATTAAATTTGTGCTATAAATTAAAACAGGCAAAAGAATATCAAAAAACAAAAATAATTGTTACATCTATTATTCATGACAAGGAACTTGTATTAAATACCGGAGCAGATTTATACCTTCCAAAACCTTATGAAGTCCCGAGTCTAATACGCTGGGTAGATAGCTTTGTAAAAGAATACAATTCATAGAATAAATAAATACGGAGTAAATCATACTTATATAAAACTTATAAATATAAAATTTACTATATGTTTATTATTTTAACTCTGTCTTAATTTTTTAATGTGATTGTATATATAGACAACTGCAAGAACAGAGCAAATGACAACAATAGCAACGTCAAATTTGTGCCATATAGGTAAAACATCTTCAATATGTTCTCCGAATTTTACCCCTGCAAAAACAAGCGCATAACACCAAATCAAAGAGCCGAAAAATGTCATTGTAAAGAAAAATCTTTTCTTTGCCTTTAAAATACCGGCAGGCAAAGAGATAAATGTTCTTATAATAGGAAGCATTCTGCAAATGAAAAATGACCAATCACCGTATTTTTCAACCCATTTATCAGCATTTTCAAGTTCGCTTTTTGAAATTAACATGTATTTTCCGAATTTTTCCAAAAATTTTCTTCCGCCGAAATACCCGATATAATATGACGGAATAGAGCCTAACAAACAACCTATTGCACCTGCCCATACAACAGAATGAAACCCTAATTCTCCTTTGGAAACCAAATATCCGGCAAAAGGCAGTGTCGCTTCGCTTGGAATTAAAACATTACAAGATTCAAGAGCCATTATCCCCATAATTCCCCAGGATCCCCAGCTGGATATGACTTGCTCTAACCATGCTATTAATGGGGCTAAAATTGAATCTAACATAACTCTGAATCTCTCCTCTTACGAAACTGGTTTCATACTACCAAAAACATGTCAAAAAAAAAAGTCATTCTCTCAAACAGAAAGAATGACTTTTTTAAACCTTACTGTGTTAATTATTTTCCGTTAACAGCAGTTTTGAATTTTTTACCAGCTGAGAATGCAGGAACTGTTTTAGCAGGGATTTTTAATTCCTTACCAGTTTGAGGGTTTCTGCCGATTCTTGCAGCTCTTTTACGTGGTTCAAATGTACCGAAACCTACTAATGTTACTTTTTTACCTTTTTTTACAGTTGTTTGAATAGTGTCAATTAATGCACCTAAAACTTCTGAAGCTTCTTTTTGAGTAACGCTAGCTTTTTTTGAAATTTCTTGTACTAATTCTTCTTTGTTCATAATAAAACTCCTTTTCTTTTGTACAAATTCAAATATAGCAAAAATTTTAACAAATGCAAGTATATTAACGAAATTTAACACTATATCAGAAAAAAAACATCTGTTTGTATGAAATATTAACGGTTTTTGGGTATTTTTTCATGAAATTTGGCATTATAAAAGAATTTTACATGTTAAATCTTTTTTAATATTGTCATGCTTATTCTAAAAAAAGAAAAGTCCCAACCTGTTAAGGTTCGGACTATACTGAAGTTTACAACTATCCTATTTACTCTCTTCTTAAAGTTTTACTTTACTCCCTAATAAACCAGATATATAAAATGAATTTTTATTTATTAAGTTATCCATACTAAAAGTACACATTTCTCCTCGTAAAACTCTTCCCTTTCCAAACTACTTAGCCATCACCTCTGATCTTTCTTTTTCCTACCCTAAAACTATCCTTTTTTTTACTATCCTAAATCTCTCCAAATATATTGTTCTGGTAGCCGATTTATTTGCGACTTAATTTTGTGTATGTATTAAATTTAGAACTTCTTTAGCATGATTACAAGTAAAAAAAAATTATTATTTTTTTACAATTGACCATGCCCTTTGATACTCTAAAGAAAAATTCGTGTTATAAAAACTTAATGAAGAAAATTTAATTAAATCTTGTAAAATTTTCGAAAAAATTTGTTTGACATGTCGGTATGTGCAGGAGTAATTTTTAGCATGCTTATACACAAAAATTCATAAAGTAATATAAACTTTTACGCAAAAAATATATTTAGGGGTATTAATAAATGTATGCAAGTTCAGAGTATAAATTATCTGTATCCTAATAAAATAAATTCAGGATATAATATCCGCGCACATAAGGGCATGTTTACTACAAATCAATGCGTTGCCCCTAGAGAGATATTGCCTTCATACAACTGTGCTCTTTCATTTTGCGGAATCACGCATGGCGGTGACAAATTAAAAAAACTTGTAAGATATGGTATTCCTGATATGTACACAGGGCAAATGCTGCTTGATTCAAAAACTCTTGAATATCTGCAGTATAAAAATATTTTTGAAAAGCCTTTAAAAGATGTCATATTATATATGCAGCCGCATGAAAATACACTTATTGCATCAGGAAAACAATTTTATGAATTGTTAAAAGAAACAGCCAAAACAAAACCGGATATAACAATATCTGATGCAATAAAATTATATCGCCCCGAGCATGAGAAAAAATTAGTCAATGATCAAAGAGGAATCTTTTGCAAACTCATTTACAAAGGGGTGGAATTGCCTCCGGATTTATATAAAGATTTTTCGGTGTTAACAAACATTACCACCAAAAGACTTTTGAAAGATAAAGTAATTTTGCCGTTTAGTGAAACGGAATTCAAATATAAACTTAAAAGGATTGAAGAAACCGTAAAAAGCAGAAATAACAAAGATGAAATTATCGCAATGAAAACGATAGAAAAAATGGCGCAAAAGTATTTCAAAACTCCTGTAACACCAACAGGGCATGTTTACCTTGAACATATAAGTTTAAAGGATAGAAAGAAAAACCCCGGCATTGTAAAAGCTACATTGAGAAAAAAACTTGAGCATCAGATGAAACCTGAGGTTTTAAAAAGGAATTCAGAAAATCTTGAAAAAATCCGTCAGTATTTTGAAAATTCCGCTCTAAAAGGTGATTCGGAATTAACAAAATTATTTAATGATACAAATGCTAAAATACATGGTTATCCGTTCTATGCAAAATTTGAGCGAAAATCTTTTCTTTATGAATTAAAAAAGATTACAAAACAATTAAAAAACAGGGATTTAGCACACGAGTTAATGAATAAAGCTGTAGAACTGCCAACTTCGTACGAAAATTTATCAGCTTTTATTGTTAAGTATTCAAATGATACCAGTTCTAAAATCGGATATTATATGATGAAGGATTCTTTAATATCAATTGATCACATTGTACCCAAAAAGAACGGCGGTCATAATACAATAAGGAATTTTGGATTATCAAGCGCCGGAGTAAACAGGGAAAAATCAAATATACCTTTTGCAGATTTTGTAAGAAAGCACCCTGAAACGTATGAAAACTGCCAAAAGCATGTTGACCGTCTTATTGAACTATGCAACGAAGGTATTTTTGACAAATTAGAGATTCCGCGCAGCTATATCAAGGAATTTGCTGCACACATATTCAACCTGTCCCCAAAAGAGAAAAAACTTGTACTAGATATAAGTAAACTGAAAAATCAATAAATACACTTTTTGTACAATTGCAATAAATCAATTAATTATATACTATTGATTTATGAATTTATTGGAGATTAATGATCTATATGTTACATATACTTCTGCAAACAGGGTAAGCTCTGAAAAAGAGATTATCAAGGCAGTTAACGGCATTAATTTAGACATAAAAAAGGGAGAGATTCTTGCTGTTGCAGGGGAATCAGGATGCGGGAAATCCACACTTGCAAAAGCAATAATGAAACTGGTTGAAACAAAAAGCGGAGAAATTATTTATGATGATAAAAATATCGTTAAAATCCGTAAAAAAGAAGATTTGAGGCATTTTTATCAAAAAATACAGATGATATTTCAAAACCCGTATTCAAGTCTTAACCCAAAAATGAAAATAGGCAAAATTCTTTCTGAACCGCTGAAAATCAATACTAAATACAATAAAAAAGAAATTGAAGCTATACTGGAACAAAAATTATCTGATGTCGGGCTTGATAAAAGTGTATTGGATTTATACCCGCATGAGTTTTCCGGCGGACAAAGGCAGAGAATTGCCATTGCAAGAGCCCTGATGCTTAGTCCTGAGTTTATTATTGCAGATGAACCTGTCAGTGCGCTAGATGTCAGTATTCAGGCTCAAATCATAAATTTAATTAAAAGTCTGAAAGACAATTTTAACCTGACATTTCTGTTTATCTCTCACGATCTTGGCGTAATTCGTTATATATCAGATAGAATTGCGATAATGTATCTTGGTGAAATTATTGAAATCGGGCAGACAGAAGAGATATTTACAGATCCAAAACATCCTTACACAAAGGCTCTTTTGGGCTCTGTTCCGCAGCTTGATGCGAATGAAAAGAAAGAAGATGTAAAACTGACAGGCGAACTGCCTTCTCCACGGAACTTGCCGACAGGATGTAAATTCCACACAAGATGCCCTTATGTTATGGAAAAATGTAAAACAGAAGCACCGCAAGAGAAAGAATTTTCCCCTACACACACCTGCAAGTGTTTTCTATATGAAGAAACAGAGCAATAAAAAAGACATAACATCGCGAATAATTGCGGCATTATATCTTTTTTACCTTTTTACTATTAAATATTAGCAATTTTTGTATAGAAATCGTTTGCCTGTTCAAATTGGTATGCAAAATTAAACAAACGACCTTCTTTAAACTGAGGCGCCAATATTTGCAATCCTATAGGCATGCCTGAATTATCAAAACCTGCCGGAACACTTATACCGGGTAAACCGGCAAGGTTACAGCTGATAGTTGCAATATCGGTTAAATACATTGCCAAAGGATCTGATGCCTTTGCACCCAATTCAAATGCAGTATTCGGGCAAGTTGGTGAAATCAATACATCAACTTCTTTGAATGCGTCTGCAAATTCCTGAGTAACCAATGCTCTCATCTGTTGAGCTTTTTTGTAATATGCATCATAATAACCTGCAGATAATGCATAAGTACCAAGCATTATACGGCGTTTAACTTCAGGGCCGAAACCTTCTGCACGCGTGCGTTTATACATATCCATCAGATTTTCCGGATTTGAGCAGCGATAACCGTATCTTACACCGTCAAAACGTGCCAAGTTTGAAGAACATTCAGCAGTTGCAAGAATATAATAAATACCGATTGAATATTTTAAATTCTTTAATGAAATTTCTTTTATTTCACAACCGAGTTTTTTATAAGTTTCAATTGCATTTTCAATAGCCTTTTGAACTTCAGGAGCATTACCCTCTGTTATAAGTTCTTTAATGACCCCGACTTTTTTGCCTTTAATATCATTTTTCAAAAAGTCTGCATAGTGTTCAACAGGCATGTTTAAAGATGTTGAATCTTTAGGGTCATGACCAGATATAACTTCCAGCAGGTTTGCAGCATCTTCAACACTTCTTGCGAACGGGCCGATTTGGTCAAGAGAAGATGCGAATGCAATCAAACCATAACGAGAAACTCTGCCATAAGTCGGTTTCATCCCTACAATACCGCAGAACGATGCAGGAAGTCTGATTGAACCGCCTGTATCAGAACCAAGTGCTAATGTTGCTTCGCAGGAAGATACACTTGCTGCAGAACCGCCTGACGAACCTCCCGGAACTTTACTTAAATCCCAAGGGTTATGTACTTTTTTGAAGGCTGAATTTTCATTAGATGATCCCATTGCAAATTCGTCTAAATTTGCTTTACCAACAATAGGTACAAGGTTATTTAACAACTTTTCAGTTACTGTTGCATTAAAAGGTGATACAAAGTTTTCTAAAATTTTACTGGAAGCAGTAGTTTTAGAGCCAACAAGATTCATATTATCTTTTAGCGCTAAAGGAATACCTGCTAAGAGCGGCAATTCTTCCCCTTTTGCAATTTTTTCGTCAACTTTTTTTGCGGTTTCTAATGCTGTATCCTGAGTTAAAGAATTGAAAGCTCCCAATTTATCTTCAAGAGAATTAATTCTTTCAAATGCAGCTTTTGTCAATTCTACAGCTGAAATTTCTTTATTCTTTAATGCCTTTGATTGCTCAACGGCAGTCTTTTTTAAAAGCTCGTTCATAATATCTCCTTAAAAAGCTAATCTACTACGAATTGTACGACAAACAAAACTGATGTGCAAGGGATATGTCTTTTAAGCAGATAAGCTGCAAAGTTGCTAAGTTCTTTACATTATTGTGCTGCGTAAAAATCCAAAGATTGCATATTATTAACAAAACCAAATAACCTTAACGGAATTAGTCACTTAACAACTTATCTATCTTAACAAATTTACAAAAACACTCGACAATCATTTATGTTTGTTGTAATGTAAAGCTACTTGCAGAAATATAAATAGAAAAGGAGAATTTTATTATGCAGATTATATTAAAAAAAGATGTTCAAAATCTCGGTGAAGCCGGTGATATCGTTAATGTAAAAGACGGTTATGCAAGAAACTTTTTGCTCCCTAATAACTCAGCAGAAATTGCAACTAAGGGTGCATTGGAAAACAGAGAAAAGAATATTGCAAGAATCAGAGCTAAACAAGAAAAACTCAACGCAGAAGCTATGGAAAAAGCTCAAAAAATTGAATCATTCGGCAAATTAGAATTATCTGCTAAAGCCGGTGAATCAGGCAAATTGTTCGGTACAATTACTACAAAGAAACTTGCCGAAGAACTTGCTGCAAAATCAGGTGTTGAAGTTGACAGAAAATCAATTACTCTTAATGCTCCGATAAACAAAATCGGTGAATTCAAGATGACTATTAAATTAACTTCAAAAGTTAAATGTGAATTAGCTGTAATAGTAACTGCTTCAGAAGTTGTTAAAGAAACTCTTGAAGAAGAAACTGAAACAGAAGAAGCCGCTGAATAATTTTAATAAAAATAAAACAAAAAGAAGGATAGTATTACTACCCTTCTTTTTTATATAAGGGGATAAAATTATATGACTGATGATTTCAGCCTCAGACCAATAGGAATAGGCTCTTTGCCGCATACAAATGTGCAGGATGCAATGGAAGTGATAAAAAAAGATTTCTCGCAAATCCCGTTTTATCCTCAGCTTGCCGGCATTAATAAAAATGAAGATATGATATGCCAGTTTCTTGAAGGGCTGCCGTCTTTTGTTCCTGATTGCGACAATTTTATTTTGGATGCTGAAAACGAAGTATTTTTAGAAAGTCTTGAAGAATTTTTTACGGATTACGAAGAAATTCTTTCAAATCCTGATTCTGATAAACTTGAAAAATATGCAATCAGCAAAAATTTTTCTTCCACTTTCCCCTTATTCGAACAGTTAATAAAAGAAACAAAACCGAAATATGCCAAAGGACAGATAACAGGGCCGTTTACTATTACAACATCAATAAATAATTCTGAAGGCAAGTCTGTAATATATGATGAAACCCTCAGGGATATTATTGTAAAATTGCTTTCTTTAAAGGCGATGTGGGAAATCAAACACATAAAAAATGCAAATCCCGAAACTATACCGATAATATTCATGGACGAGCCGTCAGTATCCCAAATCGGTACATCTGCATACTTAACCATTACGAATAACGAAGTAATTTCAATGATAAATGAAATTTCGCAAATAATAAAAGACAACGGTGCATTGAGCGCAATACATTGCTGCGGCAAGTGTGACTGGAGAATAGCAATAAAAACTGGAGTTAATATAATTAATTTTGATTCTTATTCTTTTTTCAATAATTTTTGCGCTTATCACAAAGAAATTCATTCATTCCTTAATAATGGCGGGAAACTTGCTTGGGGTATGGTTCCTACTTTTGACGAAGAAATAATTAAAACCTTAACCACAGAAGAACTGGTAACCAGATTTTATGATTGTGTAAAGAATTTGACTAATAACGGAATAGATGAGAAACTTATTTTAGATAATTCGGCAATAACATCTTCTTGCGGAGCCGGTGCATTATCTGTTGCCGGAGCAGAAAGAGCAATGGATTTAGTGAAAGAATTATCGGATTCATTAAGAAAAGAGGGGTAAATTTTGACAGTAAAACTTGCAGTTACCGGTAAAGGCGGAAGCGGAAAAACTACAATTGTAAAAGCTTTCATGCATATTTTTGAAGAAATGTACCCCGATAAATCAATTTTACTTTTTGACAATGATTTAACCAGTGAACTTGCTCACAGTTTTGGGCTTGATATTAGAAACACTATTTACGGTATAAGAAGCGGGAAACACGAATACAAAACTGGTATTCCCGAAGATATGTCGAAATCAGAGTTTATAGATTGGGCTTTGGAGGAAATTATTGTTTCAATAAATGAGAATGTTGATATAATAGAATCCTGGTTTGTTGGTTCAAAAGACTGCAGGTGCCCTATTACAAAGCAGATAAATGATGCTGTCGAAAAACTTATAAATCGTTATGATTTTGTCATTTTTGACTGTGAATTTGATTTAAAATACTTAAATCAGCTTGTCGATATTGAAATTGATTCAACAGTAATAGTTGCAAATCCTTCAGAAGAATCTGCACATCTTGCACAGAGAATCAAAGAATTTAGCGAAAAACATGCAGCAGGAAATCAGCTTGGAGTGGTTGTAAATAAAGTAGATAACAAAAAAATGTCCATGCTTTCTGAATTACTCAGGAAATACGAACTTGATATTCTCGGAGTAATACCTTATGACGAAAATCTTGAAGAAATTCATTCGGTTGACAAAGAATCAGAAATTGTTAAAAATGCTGTAAAATCATTCTATTCAAGATTAAATTTACCTCAGTAAACAAATTTTTCAGTGTATATTCTCCGTCTGTATAGTGTTATGTTCTGCATATTACACAACAGGCTAATGGAAAAGCAAATATAAAGTTATACATTAGTATTAACTTTAGAGTTTATGACACTTATTTTTATGGAGAGCACAGACATGATTGAAACAAAAAGTATTAGGGTAATTATTGTTGAAGATTTTAAATTAACCAGAGTCGGACTAAGATGTGCATTAAATACTAATCCGGATTTAGAGGTTATTGCAGAATCAGAGGATGCGATAGACGGATTGAAAAAAATTGAAAATCTTAAACCTGATGTAATTTTAATGGACTTAGGACTTCCTGAGATGAACGGAATAGAGGCGATATTAAAAATTCGTGAGTTTTCAAAAGATGTCAAAATTATAGCTCTGACTTCACATGACAGAGAAGAAGAAGTGAGAGCTGCACTCAGTTCGGGAGCAAATGCATATTGTCTTAAAGATATTGATCCCGAAAAACTTGCTCTGGTTATTAAAGATGTAAACAACGGTGCCTGCTGGATAGATCCGATTGTTGCTGATATTGCGCTTAAAAGTATCCCTAAAATTGAGGACCCTGCCATATTGGGTGAAAATGCGGTAAATCATACAAAAGTGCCTTTAACGGAAAGAGAATTTGAAGTCCTTAAACATCTGGTAGAGGGTAAAAGCAACACTGAAATTGCGGAAGAACTTATTGTCAGTGTTCACACCGCCAAAGCTCATGTTTGTTCTATTTTACAAAAAATGTGCGTTAATGACAGAGTTCAGGCAGCGGTAAAAGCAGTAAAAGAAGGCATGGTTTAAATATAAAAACCGTATATAAATTTTATTTAAAAGGGTGTAATTGCAGTTACATCCTTTTGTTTTTGACATTAATTTTTACAAAAATTTACAAAAATTTTCCGTGTAGAAAAAATAGGTTTTGCTATATTTATCTATTTCAGGAGTAGATTTATTTTCCAAATAATTGTTTTCAGTTTTAAAAAATGTATTTTTAGAAAATTATTCAAAAATTAATCTTTACAAAAACTTTATATTTGATAAAAAAGGGGCAATTTTAGAATTGCTCTGCTTTTAATTAATATGTACTTTGGTTATAATGTGAAGGCAGTTGACAATAATAGTAACAAAATATGATTTCAAAAGTTGAATTAGGTAGTGTAGATAAGAAAAATAAAGCCCCTGTTGTGTCAAAAGGCAATATTAATCCAAACTTTACAGGTTTAGGTGATTTGGCATTGAAGGGTATGCAAATATGTGAAGCCAATCCGATGATAAATGTATCGGTATTGGATTTGTCAACTGCGATAATTCCGAGAACTTTTATTGAAACCTTCATTGGTTCAAAAAAGAAAAACGAAAATGGAGAAGTACAAGAGCGTAAACTCAATTTGTTTGGTGGTTTTGAAGCATTCAGACGCGAATCTTCAGGGCTTATAATCAACTGCTTAATTCCGAGCTTTATAGTAATTGGGGTTGCAAAGCTGCTTAACCGCCCTATTATGAATAACTTTAAAACTTCTAACCTGACGACTTCTTGGGCAAACAGTGAAACTATTGATAAAATTGGTAAATACTATCAAAATACAAAATCCGAATCTGTTGAGGGCAGAATCAAAGAAGCTCTTAAATCTATGACAGAGGACATTTCAGGTATTGACGGAAATAAAACCAAAGTATTTAAAGATATTTTGGCTAACGATTCTGAATATGAAAAGATTTTGGACAAAACGGCAAAAAATATTGCTAATGGTAAAAAAGAAGAAATCATCAGCAAACATAGTTTTGTAAGAGGTTTTAAAAAGTTATTCGGAATTAAATCATACAAAAACTATACGGATGATTTATATGAATACATAGTCAAAAATACCGGAGTTGCAGAAAATATCAAATTTGCAGGAGATTCAGGTTTTTCAACAAGCAGTTTGAAACACTTATTCGACAGCAGTTCTGATATGCTTAACGGTATTGTAAAAGAAAAAATTGCTTTGGATAATGAACAAATTACGAAATATTTGTCAAAAGCAAAGAAACTTGTTACTGCAAAAAGCGGTATTGGTTTAGTTGGTTTGGTAATTCCTTTAGCTATATCCGCACAACCTATTAATAGGTGGATTACTCATAAATTATCAGGACGCAAAGGTGCGCCAATATACAATGATGATAAAGACAGACACCTAAACCCTGAAGAACAAAAGAAACTGACGGCACAAAAATTCTTTGCTGTCCCATTAATGTGGGCAGTTGCAGGTTTATCAATGATATTAGACAGACCAAGCCTAAAAATGTTCCAGTTTAAAAACATATTCCCGACTATGGATCAGGCAAGAATAATTTCAGCTGCAACCTTCTCAAGCAGAATTGCGGCAGCTGAAGACTCAAATGAATTAAAAGAAAATACTATTCGTGATATAGCAACCTTCTCCAGCTTCTACTTCCTTGGAGATTATGCTGCAAAAGCAATAGCTACTATGATTCAAAAAACAAAAGGAATTACTCTTATAAATCAATTAAAAGATTCCAATCCGAATGCTAATATCTTCCAAAAGTTGTGGCATTGGGCAAAACATACATCAATGAAATCAACTGACGAATTACAGGCTATAACCTACGATTCGCTTAGCGATAAAGCTAAAAAACAGCTGGGTACAATCACAGACGAAGCACTCAAAGCAAAAGTTAAAAATTTAAGAGCCGCATGCCAATGGGGTAATCTGGTGTTCTCACTATTGTCATTGGGCTTATTTATTCCATTATACACAAGAACACAAACTAATAAAAAACAAAAAGAGCTGGAAGAAAAACTTGCACTTGCAAATGAAGCTTCTAAAACATTTACCAATAATTTAACAAAATCACCGGCATTTAAAGCCTTCTCACTGGAAAACGATCAAAAGGTAGCATAGATGAAAATAGACAACAATTACAATCAAATATCCCAAAAGCAAAACGGTCAAATTCGCAATAATAATGCAAAACAAAAGCAGAATTTTACCGGTGCAATTGACACTGCACTTCGTTTTCTTGATACAAATCAGGCTTGGGGTGCAAATGCTGTTGACTTTTTCTGTATGGTAATGCCAAGAACTATAACAGACTTTGGCAGAGGTTCTGATGCCGGTTGGGAAACTGCAAGACGTGAAAGTATGGGTACGATTAACGATTCTGCAGTCGGACTTTATGGAACTCTTGTCGGGCTTGCACTTGCTATGGGTGTAAATAAAGTATTTGGTCTGACAGGCAAAGATATTAAAGCATCTTCAATATTTGCAGATTCTGAAACTGTAGATATGATGGGTGAAATTTGGCACGAAAAACCTGATGGAAATTCCGAAGATTTGCTTCAAAAAAGAATTAAGAAAACTCTCAGCCAGTATGAAGTATTCAACAACGGAGAATGGAAATCATTTAAAGAAAGCGATCTTGAAAAAGCATCTAAAATCCTTGCCAGAGAAGTTGAAAATCACGAAAAATTGCCAAAAGGCAGTGCATATGACATTGCAAAAATTCTTACTTCTTCTAATAATCTTGAAAATAACTTCAGAATTAAAGCAAAACCAAACGGAAGACAGCATTCCTCTCGTTATTCAATTTCTACAATAGTAGAAAATACTTACAAAGTTTCTAAACTGTTTACGAAAGAAAAATTTGTTGAAGCATTTGAAAACATCAAAAACATTGATGAAAATACACTGCTCAAGACTTTGAAGAGTATGAACATGAAACGTTCAATTTTGGGTGTGTTAATCGCAACGATTGTCGGATGCTCAACACAGCCTATTAATATGTGGCTGACAAAACGCAAAACCGGAACTGACGGATTTGTTGGCGGCGGCAAGAAAGACGATTCTGTTAAATTCAAAATAGAAAAAGCTCTTGTTGCCGGACTATTTGGAGCCGGTGTAATTGCAACTATCGGAAATCCGAAAAATCTGCTTAAAAACTTACAGTTTAAAGGTTTAACTCCGACAATTAACCAGTTGAAATTCATTTACGGTACAACAATTATGTCAAGATTTCTTGCCGCAAGAAACGAAAATGAATTGAAAGAATCATCTATTAAAGATATGCTGGGCTTTACAAACTGGCTTATTTTAGGTAACTTTGTTCAAAAACTTGTTGCACAGGGACTTGATAAAACACATTCTCTGATTAAACAGGAAAAGAAAGGCGGAATCATCAACTGGATTACATCTTCTTCTTTAAAAACAAGAGATGAAGTTTTACATTCTGCACTCGGAGAAAAAGCATTTAAAAACGGTAAAGCATTAAGCTTTAGCGAAATGATGAAAGCAATTGCTAACAATAAAGAAGCTAAAAAGCAAATCAAAATTCTTACAATTGCACAAATTGCAGGATATTTATATTCAGGAATCGTACTGGGTGTCGGTATTCCGAAGTTGAATATATATTTAACCAAAAAACGAATGGAAAAAGAGCAGGCTAATGAACTCAACAACGCAAAGAATGAACCTGTAGTTGATGATAAAATGCTTACACCTGAAAACAGAGCATTTCTCAGCCAAAAAAACTTTACAGGTATGAATTTATCTTTAAATAATAAAAATGTTAAAGAAGTGCAAAAGGACCAAAAACAGGCTGCATAAAAAAGAAACTCCTGTCCAAAGGAGTAATGACAGGAGCGATTCAGTATTATTATATCCCGTTTGGTGCATCTCAAACGGAACTTTTAAAGAGACATTAATAAATAGTATTACCTATTTTTACTGTTAGTCAAATTTTTGTGGCTATATTTAAAAATTTGATTTATAATAATTTTATGAGAAAGCTTTTTACAATATTGATTATTTCATTAATGTTAATGCAAAGTGCTTATGCATTTTCATTCAATAAAAAACAAGAAGAACCGAAGGTTGATACAGTAACGGAGCAAGCAAAAGTAATGTATGCTCAAAATGAAATTGACAAAGCGTATTCAATTCTTGAAAGTAAGCCGGAAGATGAAAGATCTGCTCAGGATTGGCTTATGATGGGCAACATAATGCAGGATAAAGAACAAATTGATAAAGCGGTTTTTATGTTTAATCAGGCAATAAATAAAGAGCCTAAATTTTATAAGGCACATTATAACCTTGGCTATATTTATCTATCTAAAAACCAGCCTAATATGGCTCTTAATGAATTTAAACAAGCAGTCAAATATAAGCCTGATTTTGCATACGGATATTATAATATTGGCTGTGCATACTTGCAGTTAGGTAAATACTCTACAGCAAAATATAACTTTTTCAAAGCGCAGGATTTAAAACCAAATGAGCCAAATATATATTATAACATTGCCTATGCCTATAAGAAAATGGGAAAAGATAAACAGGCTCAAACTTATCTTGATATATACAACAAAATGATTGAAGAACACCAGTTTTAAGATATCTTTTTGTGCTTGAAATTACTCAAAAAATAATGTAAAATACTATTATAGTTGTAATTATATTAGAGAGTTTAAAATGCTGAAAATTTTATTAAAAAGAAAGTTATCTAAACTAAAAGCTTTTACAATATCAGAATTACTTATCGCACTTGGTGTAATTGCTATTTTGACCGCAATATTGATGCCGATTGTGCATAGTCTTGTGCCGGATCAGAATACGCTTATGGCAAAACGCGCTTTTTATACTACAGAAACGATTATTGCCAGTATGTTGAATGATGATGGTTGTTATCCGCCAATCAGGATTAAAGTAGGACTTACAGACGGCACGGGCTACAGAAAATGCTCTTTATGGTTAAACGGTAAGCCTGACAATGCTAATAATAAATTTGTAAATATCTTTACGGATAAGTTGGATATAAAAGGCAGTGTAAATAATGGCAGTACTGTTACTTTTGAAACAAAAGACGGTATGAAATGGTTTTTTAAGAACATAAGCTACAGTTCAAATGGTAATGCTGTCTTAACCATAGATGTAAACGGAGAATCTCAAGGACCAAATTGCGGGCAAAATACAAATTCAGGAACTTGTAATCCTGCCAGAGATAAAGGCTTTGACAGATTTACAATGACAATAGAGCCGACAGGCAAAATTGAACTGCAAGATTGCTGGGCAATTTTAGCTGTTAGAACAGATAAAAAGTTGGTCGGTAAATTTGCTATTTCAAAAAATGCAAGCGGTGAATGTGTAGAAACTCAAGAATAAAGTTTTAAATATAAAAAAAGACCTCTCAATATTGAGAGGTCTTTTTTCTTGGTCTAATTTGTTATTACTATTCATCTTCTTTTTTCAAGAAATCCGGAACATCTAAATCAATTTTCGGGAAATCAATATTTGATGAAGATGAATCAGTATTTTTTCCGCTGAAGTAATCAGCTGCACTCATTTGGAAAGCTCCTCTCGTAGTTTTTTCAGCGAAACCGGTAGCAATTACGGTAATCTGAATTTCATTTTGCATAGATTCGTTGATTGCAGTACCGATAATTACATCTGCGTCATCTTTTACAACATTGTTGATTACATTTGTAGCATCATTGATTTCATACAATGTCATATTAGAACTGCCTGTGATATTTACAATGATACCGCCTGCACCATCAATTGATGATTCTAACAATTGAGAATTAATAGCCATTTCTGCAGCTTTAATTGCTCTGCCTTCACCCTGAGCTCTACCAATACCCATTAAGGCTGTACCTGAATTTTTAACAACTTTTCTTACATCTGCGAAGTCAATATTTATCATACCAGGAATTGTAATGATATCAGATAAGCCCTGAATTCCTCTGTATAATACTTCATCAGTAACACAGAAGGCTTCACGAACACCGATTTGTCTTTCAACAACCTGAAGTAATTTATCATTAGGTACAACAAGAATTGCATCAACATATTTTTTCAATTTTTCAATGCCTTCTTCAGCCTGATTCATTCTCTTTTTACCTTCCCAGAAGAATGGTTTTGTAACAAATGCAATTGTTAAAATACCCAAATCCTGAGCAATTTGTGCAACTACAGGAGCTGCACCTGTACCTGTTCCACCGCCCATTCCGGCAGTAATAAACAGCATATCAGTATTGTCTAATGCTTTTGTAATTTTTTCCTTTACTTCAATAGCAGCTTTTTCACCAACAGACGGATCTCCGCCTGAACCAAGACCGTTTGTAGTTTCCACGCCCAGTTGAAGTTTATTCGGTACATCACTACATGTAAGCACCTGTAAATCCGTATTCATTAACCAAAATTCTACGCCGGCAAGTTTTGCCTGCATCATACGATTTACGGCATTTCCGCCGCCGCCGCCTACACCTACAACCTTTATTCTGGTCGGATTTATATGTGGTCTGTTACTGCTTTCAAAATTCGAAATTATATTCTCCATTGTACCTCCTAGGAATTTTTTTAACATTATACAATAAAAAAAATATATTTCACATTTTCAAAATATACTTTTTAATATTTTATAATATATGTTACAAATCTTGAATATGCGCTCGTTGTGAGTTTATTTCATACAGTTTTACATAATATTGCAAAACAATATGTTTTGTATTATTTATTTAATTAATGGGGAGTATTATCGTGAAAAAAGTTATTATATTTCTGTCTGTAATTTTAATTTTGCTTTTTATTATAGGTTTATACAAAAATAAGATCTCAAATACAGATCCGATTGTGCAAATTGAAAGTTATCAGAATCAATATTGGGATACAATAAAAAAACACAATGTACTTATTCTGCTTGGGGAGTTCGATAGCGGCGCAAAACAGGATTTGAAAAATTTAAAAAGGCTATATGGCAAAGTCGAAGATAAAATTAACAAAGATAGTGATTTTTATAAAGAATTAAACAATTTGAAAAAAGGTTATGATAAAGATATAGAAAAAGCTCAAACGCAGATGGAAATGAATATGCTTTCAGGGGAGTATCTTGAAAATACGGACAAAATATTAAATGAAGTATATCAACAAATAAGAATAACTACCGAATCGGAAGATTTTGAAAAATTAAAAGCAAGTGAAATCAGATGGGTGAAAGAGCTAAAAGACTATCAAAAATATATTGGTCAGCAGGATTTCGGTTCAATAGGGGGGCTGATATATACCAAAACCTCGCAGGATATAATAAATTTCCGTGCTCTTTTGTTAATATATTATCTTGAGCAAATGTCGTAGAATATGCTTGCAAAAAGATTGAATCTGACCGAAAGCTATATTTCAAAACTCATCACCGGCGAACGTTACAACCAAGATTTTGAAAGATATATTATTCATGTCTTAGATGTGAATTATTGTTGTATTTAGTTTGTCTTATACATTTCAATCTCTTAATCTATATACATTACAGCAAAATTATAGTAGAATTTTGATTTGAATAAGTGTGAATCTTTAACAATACTCTAAAATAACGATACAAGTTAAAATGTTTAAGAGGCAATACTTTAGGTATTCAAGAAAATAAAAAATAATGGAATTTCAGAAGAAATGAAAGATAAAAGTTTTAAGAAAAATTTATTATTAGCGGCAGTTTGTTTAGGTTTATCAGCGTCAATGAATCCTGCGTGTGCGGAAGATTTATGGGATGCGATTAACACTGCTGCGAGTGCAGAACTCTATACATTAAATAGTGATTATACATTACCTGACGGCAAAAGCTCTTTAGGTGATTTAAAAGTCGGGGTTTTTATTCTTGAAGGTAATAATCATACTATTGATATGAAGTTTAAAAAGGGTGTTTCTATTGATAGCGATAAATCTATGACTATCAGAAATGCTATTATTAAACATGCCTGGAGTTATACAGATGGTGCTGCTATATATAATGAAGGCAAGTTAGAAATTACCGGTTCCAAATTTAATAATAATGCAGCACGCAATCGTGAATATGGAACACTTTGGAATAACGGTACAATAACTACACTCTCGGCTGACTTTATTGAGAACTCCGGCCATGAGGGCGCTGCTATTTATAACAAAGGTACAATAACGACAATCTCCGGAAATTTCGATGACAACAATTCATATCATTACGGTGGTGCTATTTATAACAAAGGTACAATAACTTCACTCTCCGGTAATTTCAATAGAAACGATTCAGATGATGGTGGTGCTGCTATTTATAATAATGGCACAATATCTTCAATTTCTGGAAATTTTAATGACAATGAGGCAAAGTATGATGGTGGTGCTATTTATAACAAAGACACAATAACTTCTATCAATGCAAATTTTACAGGTAATGTTGCAGATAGTTCATATGCATACGGCGGTGCTATTTATAATGATGGTAAAATAGGCACTATTAAAGGTGATTTTATAGGTAATGATGTAAAAGGTCAAATGACAAGAGGCGGAGCGATTTATAATGGTGTCGGGGAGAATAAAATCGACACAATTATAGGTAATTTTGAAGCAAACACTGTCTCGGCCGATGATAGCCCTGGTAGCGTCATCCATTTTCATGGGGGCGGGGCGATTTATAATAGTAGCAACATAGGTTCAATTTCCGGAACTTTCACGAATAACAAAACAGTAAATATTAAAAATCCTGACGCAAACTTTCCCGGCGGTGCAATTGGCAACAATGGAAATATAACAGAAATTAAAGCAAATTTTTATGGAAACGAATCTACTAGTAAAGGCGGTGCCGTTTATAATCATAGAGACGAACGTATAGGCACAATTACAGGCACTTTTGACGGTAATAGTGCACGTAAATATGGCGGTGCAATTTTTAATGAAGGCCAAATAGATAAAATATCCGGGAAATTTATAAATAATAAGGTACAAAATAGCGGCGGTGCGATTTGGAATGCAGCCATTTGGACACATAACTCAATTATAAACTCCATTAATGCCGATTTTACAAATAATGCGGCAATAGTCGGGGGTGGGGCCATTAACAACAACCACGATGGGGTTACAACAGGTAAACAAGCCATAATAAAAGCAATAACAGGTAATTTTACAAATAATCATGCCGCAGGCTATATAAATAACAAGCCGCAAGGCAATGGCGGTGCAATTTATAATAACGATAAAATAGAAACAATTACGGGAGATTTCAGGGGCAACTATGCACTATTGGATGGCGGTGCAATTTGGACTAATGAGAAGCTAACAATTACGGGCAATTTTTTTGACAACTATGCAGGCGGCAATGGGGGTGCGATTTATCAAGGTGATGGGGATTTGATTATCACAACCAATGATACCAATGATATTACCTTTAGCGGCAACAAACAAAAAGTAACAAATATTACAACAGCTGAAGGCGGAGAATCAAACGCTATTTATAATAACAAAAATTGTATAGAGTTTAACGTAAAAGACGGCAGAGCTATATGGATGTATGACAAACTTGCCGATAAAAGTAGCAGCGGAAAGTGGGTTAAAAGCGGACGTGGAACTCTTGCTCTCGGTGCGGATATGTCAGGCATATTGGCTGACATTCATATTAAAGAAGGCATAGTCAAACTTGTACGAAATGACAGAGACCCATCAATCTACGGTACAGCTTTTTCTAAGGCTGATGAAGCAAAATATGAAAATAATGTATATATTGATTCCCAAAACAATCATATTGATAATTTTCATTTGGGTAATGATGTAACATTAAAAGGGGCATTACATTCTTTAATTGATGTAAACCTTGCCGATAAAATCGCAGATAAAATTATTGCCGGTGGCAGTATTTCAGGCAGCGGAAATATTGTTATTGATTCCATAATAATTATTACAGACGGCAGCTCATATGAATCTCCAATAAATGTAACAATTGCTGATGATCATACAAAAGGGAAAATTTCACTTGGCAGCGGAGTAACTATTTCCGGCGAAGGCTACACAGATTGGTCTTTAAGTTATGCTGCCTCCACAGGTATATTGAGTTTTAACAGGAATTTAACACTTAAAGAAGTTACAAATGCGACAGATCCTGCATCAAGAGTATATAATGCGATAGCAGATGTAGTTATGACGGATAACATCGAAAATATCGGTAATGAAAATGCCAATTTAATTGTTAATATGAACGGTAAAACATTAAGCGGGCAAAATAATTTTAGCGGTTTTGTAACAAAGGCAGGTGATCAAATATTAACAATAAACAATGCGGCTGTTGAGAATTTCCGTAATACTACCGGAAACGGTTCATTTATTTATGATAGCAATGGTGCGGAAATTATACTCAATGACACAAGCCTTAAAAATAACACATCAACAACAGGACAAGGCGGTGCAATCTATTCAAAAGGAAACGTTACAGTAAATGCTGTAAATAAGTCGGTTGTGTTTGAAGGCAACAGTGCAAATTCGGTTGCAAACAGTATTTATATGTTAGGAACGGCAGCAGCACCGACTACTCTTGCACTAAATTCAAAAGATGCCACACATACAATAACAATCAATGACGGAATAGACGGTAATTATTACAATACCGTAATCAACGGTGCAGAAAATAACACCGGTAAAGTAATATTTGGAGGAAATTCCGTTACTAATGATTTAAAAGTTATGGTAGGTACATTAGAAAATAATGGAGTGTTATCAGTTAAGAGCGGTGTAAATAACGGCACTATTTTAGGCACAGGTAATTTTAAACTTGGTGATGGCGGTGCAGGAACCTCATTTGACAACAAAGGTAGTTTTACACAAAATTCATTAACAATTAAAAGCGGTGAATTTAAAACTGATTCAAACAATTTACATATAACAAATGATATTATTAATGACGGTGCTTTAATCTTTAACAATACAACTAACGGTTCAATCAATCAAAATATTGAAGGTTCGCCCCCTTCAAGTGCCGGTATTGTTGAAATTGCTGTCTCCGATAAGGTTAAAGTCGATCTTAACGGTAAAACAATTAAAAATAACGATGTTAAACTCACAAGCGGTATATTAGATGTAACAAAAAATACCAATACTGACGGTAATATTGATATTTCATCAATGGGACTTGTTACAGGCAACGGTACATTAAATCTTCAGGATAACAAAGCAGTTGAAATTAATCTCGGTCATATTAAAACAGGGGCAGGTTCTGAAGCTAAAAACTTGAATGTTGCTATTGATATGCATTTTGTAACAGTGCCTGGTTATACTGATGACTATGCAGCAGATAAAATCAGCGTTAAATCATTAACCGGTGACGGCAAAATACATGTTAGTGATATTAAAATGTCAAAAGATGAAGAAACGGTACCTGTTGAACCACCATCAACATCAATGTCTGTAGAGGTTGCAAAAGGTGCTGCTGCAATAGCAAATATGGATTTTACGGGTACAACCATTACAAATATAGATGAAACATACAGTTCCGTAATGTTAACATACGATAGCGGTTGGTTGACTGTTTCAAGTACTACTCCAACTTTAGAAAAAGCAGTCACTTCATACGTAAATGTCAAGTTATACTCAATGAATGGTGATGAAACTATTGATAATTTGACATTGCACGGAGAACAATTGTCAGTTACAACAAACGGAGCAGATATTTTAAGTACATCAGGGAATAAATCAAAAGACGGTATTTTTATAGCAGACTCGTTGGAAACATTATCTTTTAACGGTACGCTTGCTGCATCAGGAAATCCGGAAACTAAAATCAGCGGATTTAAAACTGCTATTGATAATTCGTCAGGCGGAGAAGTTTATCTTAAAAACATAGAAATGAGCGGTAACACAACAGATGTTTTAAATGCCGGAACTTTAAAATTAGACGGTAAAAACAAGGTTGAAACAATAGCTGATAACGCAACTCCTGAAGGAACAACTAGTATTGTTGGCGGTTCGTCAACTGTCGGCAGTGTAGTTCAAAAAGCTGTAAATATCCTTCCGGGTTCAGGATTAAATATTCGTGCGGATAAATTGTTTGCCACAGATGGTGTAGATAACTGGGGTACCTTAAATCTCGGCGATGGTGATTTAGCATCAAATATTTTTGAATCACAATCAGATCCTAAGCAGAGCGTTACAAATATTGTAGGAAATGTAAATACATCAGATAAAACAATTGCACAAAAATCAGTAACTATTACTGATACTGCAAGTTTAACAACAGATGCCGATAAAGTTACCGCAGATGACGGTATAGCTAACTCCGGAACTTTAAACCTAACAGGAGGTGAGCTTGCATCATCAGTTAATGGTACAGGTACTACAAATATTAAAGGTGATGTAACAAATTTATCACGCAATATAATTAATCAAAAATCAATAGCCATAGATAGTACGGCAAGTTTAACTTCACTTGCGGGTAAATTAGTTGCAGAAGACGGTATAACTAACGCAGGAACTTTAACTCTTGCACACGGAGAACTTGTGTCTGCAGTAACAGGTGCCGGTACTACAAACATTGTAGATGAAGTTGAAACAAATGGCAATAATATTACTCAAACGACAGTTAACATTGGGCAATACGGAACAGAGGAGGAGGAAGGATACTTATCAAATGATGCCGTAATCAATGCTACAAATATTAATGTAACAACAGAAGGCAATTTGGTTAATATCGGCACTATTTCAGCAACAACAATAGCAAATGCAGGAAATGTATATATTGAAGGCGGTAGTGTTAATGTTACGAGTATCACAACAGATGCAAATGCATCAACAATTATTAATGGCGGCAGTGTTAATGCGCATAATATTACAAATAACGGTGAAGCAAATATAACAGGCGGAACCGTTGTCATTGATACAATAGAAAATACAGGCGGAGGTACAACAACTATAGCCGGAGGTGATGTGACGGTAAATACATCAATAACAAACTCCGGTACAGGCGACACCGATATATATTCCGTTGTTAAGACACCTTTGGTTTCTGCAACAAACGGAGATATTAATATTTATGCAACAAGCGGTCAAACTGCAACAAGTAATTTACTGAAAGATGTGGCAGGTACAGGTCTTGCTGAGGTTACAACATCCGCAGGCAGTACGGTTTCCGTTAATACAAATTCAAAAGCACTTGTTATTGATAATAATGTTTCAGGTGCAGGAACATTATCTCTTAACGGAAGTGCAGGTTCTGAATTTTATATAGGGCCTAATGCTACCGTATCTTCTGCACTTAATATAGCGGCAGGGCAATTGAATGCACTTGACGGCTCAAATATTACCGGCCCGATTTCTGTTGCAACAAACGCAACATTAAGTACAATGAACGACAACTATTCAACATTTAATAACATAACATTTGCTGACGGTTCTAATTTAAAGGTTGATGTTAATGCAATATCGAATCAAACGGATAAATTTGTAACACCTGTTGAACCTATTGGCGGAAGTATTTTCTTAAAGGATTTAAATATTCAAGATATAAGTCAAATTGGTACAAACGGTACATCAATTAATTTATCTCAATCTATCGGATTAAATAATTTACAATCTTCTAATGACTTGATGTATAATTTGAACGCTAAATATGGTTTAACACCGATCAGAAGGCGACATATCAATGTTCAGATGACACCTGAAGGTTTGATGTTGAACATTGCAGGTATCGGTAATAAATATAAAGACTTTAACCCTGCTGTTATGGCATCACCTGTCGCAGCACAAATGGGCGGATATTTAACGCAATTACAATCTTATGACGAAGCTTTCAGAAACATGGATATGTACATGTTAATGACAGCAAGTCAAAGACAAGCATTGAAATTTAAGAATAAATATGCGGCATCTGACAGCGGTTTGTTGTATGATTCGACATTATTAAGACAAGAAAGAGCAGAAGGTTGGTTCAGACCATACGTAACGTTTGAAAAAGTCGGATTAAGAAACGGCCCGAAAGTAGAAAATCAAGCCTATGGAACATATATCGGCGGAGAGTCTAAAATGTATGACTTAGGTCATGGATGGGATGGCATGTGGGGAGCATACGTTGGTTACAACGGCTCACACCAAAACTATGATGGTGTAAGTATTTTCCAAAACGGCGGAACACTTGGCTTAACCGGTATGGCATATAAAGGAAACTTCTTTACCGGTTTAACGATAAACGCAGGTGCAAGTGCAGCAGAAGCAAGCACAATGTACGGTAATGAAGATTTTGCAATGCTTATGGCAGGTATTGCATCAAAAACAGGCTATAACTGGGAACTATTTAACAATAAATTCATTATTCAGCCAAGTTGGTTAATGAGTTATTCATTTGTTAATACATTTGATTATACAAATGCAGCAGGTGTGAGAATGCACTCAAGCCCATTGCACGCAATTCAATTGCAGCCAGAATTGAAATTCATTGGTAATCTTAAAAACGGTTGGCAACCATACGCAAGTGTAGCAATGGTATGGAACATTATGGATGATACAAAGTTTAAAGCAAATGATGTAACATTACCTGAATTATCCGTCAAACCTTATGTAAAATACGGAGTAGGTTTAAGAAAGATTTGGGGTGAAAGATTTACAGGATTCTTCCAGACATATTTAACTAACGGCGGAAGAAATGGTGTAGGACTTCAAGCAGGATTTACCTGGGCATTTGGCGGCGGAAAGAATAAAAAAGCCGATGAACAAAAAATTAAAAAATCACTAAAAAGAGCACCGGCATTAAAGAAAACTGAAATCACTTTAAATGGTAGATAATTATGAAAAAGACACTTCTTACTGTAATTTTGTTAACAATGTTTGTTGTACCTGCATTTTCACATACAACTTATGAGGTACCGGCGGGTTCTCCTCATTACGCATTTAATATATATGATCAAGGTGAAACCTTTTTTATTGAAAGTAATAGCTGGACATCTACTTATAATCTTACAAACAATCAAATGAATGCACTTTTTGATGCCGCTAAAAAATGGACAGAATACATTAATTTCAGCCCAAACAATTTGCCTACTTATAACATATATACATCAGATGAATTAAATGCTTCTGCATTAAGTCCTTATGCAAAAGTTGAAGGCTCAGATTATTTATATACGCTAATTAATGCAATGATGATTAACAAAGAAATTATTCCGGATGAGGGAGATTCGGAGTCGAATATTCACGGGGTAATTGAAGTAGGTTTGGGATTAATAGAAGAATATCCTAAATGGAGTAATTATGACGGACCAACCACAATTTTCAAAGATTCTTTACCTGATATATATTCAACTATGATACACGAAATGTATCATTCTATCGGTCTTGCTTCTGATAACTCACAGTATTATGAGGAAGATGGAGACGATACTTATTATTTTTCTAAGGATATAAATTCTCCGATTTCAATTTGGGACAGTTATTTAAGAATATATAAAGGAAATATTTCATCTTCATCAACATATAATCCTGATCGTGAAGTTGCAGCAAATCGTGGGATGTCCATAAGTATTGCCCTTTTGGATCGCGGGACTTTTGACATTTATAGTTTTGCTCCTTATTTTGCAGGAAAAGAAACCCTCAAAGTTCTTACAGGGCTCAATACTGATAATATTGAAACTTTAGAAGGATATATTATGATTAAGGGCGGGTTAAAAAACTATTCTAACTGTTATAATGCATCGGAGAAGCCTTTAGTTTTGGGTTTACCTGTTAATGCAATAGAAATATCAAGTCCGGGATCAGAAAAATACAGGCCGGAACTATCCCATATTGAACTCAGGAATAGTTTTATGTCACATCAGCATTACCAAAACTGGGCAATACTTATGGAAGCAGAATTGGCCGTTCTCAAAGATTTGGGATATGATGTTGACTTAAGAAAATATTTTGGTCAATCCTATTATCTTGATAATTTAACAGAGAATTTTACGAGAGGTTATGGGGGAACTTGGAACGGTACAACCTATTCAGGCAGAAGCACAACTGAAAATGGTATTGGATTACACATATATGGTGATAACAATATTATTACCCAATCATCAAACATATTGTCAGACGGAAACTATACAATCGGTGCAAGAATTGATGGGGTAAATAACAAATATACTCTTGCGGATGGCTACAAAATTGATACCGCAGGGAAATCAAGCATTGGTATTGCAACAATGTGGGGTAAAAATCATGAAATTAATCTAAAACAAAATTCTTCTGTAACAGCTACAGGAGATAACGGTATTGCAGCCTCTTTTGATTTTGGTAAAAACGTAATGGGTGGTTTAGATGATGACAGAGGCTCATATTCAACCTATTCAAATTACATTGGTGAAAATATAGTTCCTGAAGATGTTATAAAAGGTCCTTTGGTTAAAAATTTTAATATTGAAGGTAATCTCGAAGGTAAAAAAGCTTCAATTTATATTTCTGAAAATGCTTATGTAGAAAATATTAATATTAAAGACGGAGCAACCATCAAAGGAGATATTATTTCCGAATGGAATTCAATAAAATCCGGAGAAAATATGTACGTTCAGGATAGTAACGGTGAATTTATTACAGGAGACGATTTAAGCAAGGTATATTTTACTAATCTTAATTTTGAAAATGGCTTAAACCACAATTTTTCTGATAATATAAGCGGTTCAAATAAGCGTTTTAACACCATAAAAATGAATAATAACGGAACACTGAAATTTGGTAATTCTACAGATACAAAAACAATAGATGTATTCAATATAACAAACAGCGGAACACTTAATCTTATCGGTAATACTTCAATAAAAACTCAGGATGGAACAGCAAGTATTAGTGGCGGCGGAACAATTAATGTTTCTGCCGGCAAATCGCTAGAAACTTTTAATGTACTAAGTATTGATAATACTTTGAACCTTAATACCGGTGAACTTGATACAAGTAATGCGATAAAAGAAAATATAACCGTTAATAAATTAGTTACTTCAGAGGGTTCAAAACTTGATATTGATTTGGGGGATACTTTTAACATTGCTTATACTTCCGGTAGCAGCGGGACAACAGACATTTCAACGATTTATGCTGATGAAGAAGAAGTTTTGCAAATGAAAGAGCTTGGAATGGATTACACAAAAACTTTATTCACCGATAAAACCGTAAGTTTAGGAACTTCGGAAACCAATGTTTATTATGGCGGCAACAAATACACTCTTTCTCAAGATCCCGCAAATGATAAAAACCTTGTAGTTAGTTCTATTTCAACATCAAACGGCATAGGGGATGCGGCACAGGATCCGAAAGCCGCTAATTATATTGTTTCTCAAGGCGAAGTGCAGGGTGCTGATGGTGGTATTGTTAAAGGAAAAACTTTTGAAGTCAGCGGTGATAATTTGGACTTTAACGGTCATAAGGGATTGATTGTTGATGGCAGCCAAAATCCTCAAGGTACAATAATTAAAACTTCCACATCCGGAGCTATCGAAGGTGGAGCAAATAAAGGAACTTATACCGTTCAAAATGGAGGATTACTTGAAATTACATCAAGTGCAAATAATTCGGAAACTACAATAAACAGTGATAACAATGCAATATATTTGGATAATACTTCAAGTATTCAGTTACTTTCCGAAAACGATTCTAAAATCAACATTGAAGGAAATATAGCAGGTAAAAGCTTTGATAATTCAAAAGTTTTTGCTGCGGGAGATACGGTAAGTCTTAATAAAATAAATAATGTATATTTGGATAGCAGAGTAAATAATCTAGAATTAAATGATCAGCTCTCTTATACCAAATTGAATGCCATAAGCGGTAATATTTATGTAACAAAAGACTCTGTTCTTTCAGGCGGAACTAATGCTATTTTATTGAATGGTGCTGATATAAATTTACAAAACGGAGAAGCAACACCAATAGATTTATCAGGCTTGTATCTTAATGAAAATACAGATATTAAGATAGATGTTGATATTATAAACAATAAAGCAGATACATTTACATTCAGTAATGAAGATGATGCTGTCGTTAATTACGGAACAATTACAATAAGTGATGTTAATTTCCCTAATGTTAACGAACGTACAATTTTAGTGAATGACGATTATGCAGTACCAATTATAACTTCAACATATAAAAATACTGCACTAAAAAGATCCATAAATTTTGCAGTGCCAAACAGAACTTTAATGACTCCGATTTTTAAATATAATACTGCCTATGGCACATTGGATGACGGAAGTATTGCATTTGGCTTATCAAAAGCCGGAAGCGGGGGGTATGACAGTTTCAATCCTGCTGTCGTTGCATCACCAGTTGCGGCTCAATTTGGCGGATATTTGACACAATTAAATTCTTATGACGAAGCATTCCACAATATGGATATGAGAATGCTTATGACACGAAAAGAACGTCAGGCATATAAAATGGCAAACAGGTATGCTTCAACCGTTACACCAACAGTATTTTCTCCGACATATTTGCCGGAAAATGATAAAGGGGCTTGGTTTAGACCATACGCAACTTTTGAAAAAGTTGATTTAAAAAACGGCCCGAAAGTTGAAAATATTTCTTACGGTTCATACTTTGGCGGAGATTCCCCTCTATATGAACTCAAAAGAGGATGGGATTATCAATACTCTGTCTATGCAGGATATAACGGTTCACATCAAAACTATTCAGGAAATTCAATTTATCAAAACGGAGGCACTTTAGGTGCAACAGCGATATGGTATAAAAATGATTTCTTTACTGCATTGACTGCAAATGTTGGTGCAGGGGTAGCTGATGCTTCAACAATGTATGGCTCTGAAGATTTCCCGATGTTAATGACAGGAGTTGCCTCAAAAACAGGGTACAATTGGGAACTCTCAAAAGGCAGATTTATTATCCAGCCAAGCTTTTTGATGAGTTATTCATTTGTTAATACATTTGATTATACGAATGCAGCAGGGGTAAGAATAAAATCAGATCCTTTGAATGCAATAAATATTGCTCCGGGATTGAAATTTATAGGAAACTTAAAAAATGGCTGGCAGCCTTATATAGGAATGCAGATGGTTTGGAATATAATGGATAAAACAGATTTCAGAGCAAATAATGTTGCACTTCCTGATATGAGTGTTAAACCATATTTTCAATATGGAGTTGGTATTCAAAAACGCTGGGGTGACAGATTTACCGGTTTCTTCCAAACAATGATAAGAAACGGAGGAAGAAACGGTGTCGCTTTATCTTTAGGATTCAGATGGTCACTTGGCGGCGAAAAAGGCAAGAAAGCAGATGAACATAGAATTCAAAAATCACTAAAGAAAACACCTGTATTAAAGAAAACAGAAATTACTTTGAACGATAGTAATGCGTAATAAATTAGTATGCATAAAATTTTAGTAAAGAGCGGACTAGAAAATCCGATCTTTACTTTTTGTTTTGATTGAGTGATGAATACGACAAATTAAAGGAGGTCATTATGGAAAAAGTTGGATCAAATATCACTCCAAAAGAGTTTAAGCAATTGAGCAAGTGGTCGGAGAATAAAATGACACCGATGGAATACAAAAGATTTTTACTTGTTAGTTAATTGTCCACTTTTCAGGGTACAGTTCAGATAAAAATTCTTAAACTCCCTGATAATTCATTCTCAAACTAACTGATACTTTTGGAGGTTTAATTCTGTTTATTCACTACTTCTCTCATCAATAAAAGCAGAGGTATTATAATAAAACTTGCCAAGGCAAAGATTCTAAACGTATCAATAAATGCCCAAAGAGTGGATTGTTCAAGTAATGCAAAGTGCATTTGATTAAGAGCCATATAGTGAGCTGTGTCTAAATCAACATATTGCGCCATATGCATGGTTGCATTATGAACACGCTCGGCAAACACAGGATTTAAGTCATTTAAATATCCTACCATCATATTTTGGTGCATTTGCGAAAATCTTGATATGCAAGTTGTTGCAATAGATGTTCCGAATGATGCTCCTAAATTTTTCATCAAGTTTTGCATAGAACTTCCCATTGTTAAATCTTCTTTTTTCAATGTTGCACAAGAAAGATTAATAACAGGAGTCATAGACATAACCATTCCCGTTCCGTATAAAAAGTTTGGCAAGAATACGTTTGCAAGTGAGATTTGCATATTAAGTAAACCGAATAACAAACCGCCTGTACCGATAAGAACCAAACCTATAAAACAAGATATTTTTTCCGGCACTTTGCCCGTTACTGTTACCAGAATTATAAGCCCTGCTAAACTTCCCAATCCTCTCGGTATCATAGAAACACCGCCTAAAAATGCGGTATAACCCATTAAACCTTGCAGCATAGACGGTAATAGCATCGCAGAAGCAATTAAAACAAATAATAATACCATTTGAATTAAAGTTCCGAACAAAAAATTCAAGTTTTTTAATAATCTTAAATCAAGTAACGGGTCTTTTTTATTTTTAAATTGGGTATAGAAAAACAGTATCCCTGCTGTTGTGGATATTCCCATAAGCCAACAAACCCAAGATGCATCAAACCAACCGGCATCGTTTCCCTTATCCAAAACAACCTGTAATAAAAGTATCCAAACAACAAGCATTCCAAACGCAAAAAAATCCATTTTTGTATTCGCTTGTTTTTTAGCATAAGGCGGGTCTTTTATTAATTTAACTAATGAAACGGCACAAATAAGTCCGACAGGCGCGTTAATCAAAAATATCCACGGCCAAGACCAATTTTCAGTAAGCCAACCGCCTATTACAGGCCCCACAATAGGTGCGATTACAAAAGCAAATCCATACAAAGACATTGCTTTTCCCCATTCTTTTTGAGGGAATATTTCCATCATAATAGCCTGAACTAAAGGTAATATTGCACCACCGCCAATACCTTGTAAAAATCTTGATATTACAATCATAGGCATTGAATGGGATAATCCGCACAACAAAGATGCGACAGTAAATAAAACTATACTGAATATAAAATATTTCTTTCTTCCGAAAACTTTGCACAAATACCCGATAGCAGGAATAATAATTGAACTGGCAACAAGATAACTTGTAACAATCCAAGTTGATTCATTTCTGCTTATAGAAATTGTTCCTGCAATATAAGGCAGGGCCACATTTGCTATTGTTTCATTTAATGCGAACAAAAAGGCTGCCGTAACAAGTGGAATCGTAACAAGCCACGGATTTATGGAAGGCTCACGCCTTTCTTCCGTTATATTGTTTTCCAAAAATTCCTCTTCCTGTAAGGGGCATTTCGGCTAATAACCTAATGTCGATAATAACTGTTCTAATACGAACTTAGAGTAAAAATACCTTACTACATTTATGATATTGTAGTAAATTTTATTTTTCAAGAAATTATTAACAAAAACGTTATGGATATTTATTATGTTGAAATATGTTTAATTATTAAATTCCAATATTTCATTATCGTCAGGCACGACAACATTATTTAGTTTTAGAGATTTTATATCTTCTCTTGTGACTGTTAAGTGGCTTACTGTGTCCATGTGGCTTGCAATTATAATTGAATTTTTAGCATAATTTGATATTGCTTTTGTATCCTCAATATCCATAATTAACCTCTCACCCTCACCAACTAATACAGTAGCACCGCATGCGTTTATAACAATTATTTCAGGGTTGAATTTATCAATAGCCGTAATTATTTCATCGCACCAAATTGTATCCCCTGCAATGTATAATGTTTTTTCTTCGTCAGATTTAAAAACTATTCCCATAGCATCATAAGGCATACCGATTTTTTCGCACATCGGTTTTACAACTTCACGTCTGCCATGCTGACATTGAGTTTTATATAATGTAATCCCATCAAAATCTGTTCCGTTTTCAGAAATAATACGAACATCATTAAATCCAAAATTTTTTATAATGTTCAAATCTATTTCATTCTGAACATAGAACGGAATGTTTTTATCCAATGCTTTTACAGCAAATT